>Ga0256833_1000008_pt1 | contig 253256 bp, 215 predicted proteins | sample 356284metaG_FD_190535 | JGI IMG/M metagenome (GOLD analysis project Ga0256833, IMG submission 190535) | Hydrothermal vent microbial communities from Mid Atlantic Ridge, Atlantic Ocean - 356-284 | ecosystem: Environmental > Aquatic > Marine > Hydrothermal vents | place: Atlantic Ocean: Mid... | reverse complement strand
TGCCCAACCCTTCTGGGACAAAACCCTCGTGATGGCTGCTGTCAAAGTAGTCTTACCATGGTCTATGTGACCTATGGTGCCTACATTTATGTGCGGCTTCGTACGCTCAAATTTCTCCTTGCTCATGACATCCTCCGAAAATCTAGTGACAGACTAAAGTTCTGAATATTACCACCTGTAATGCGCAAAGGCCTTATTGGCCTCGGCCATCCTATGGGTGTCTTCTCTCTTTTTGAATGCCCCGCCCCTTTTGTTGTAAGCATCCAGCAGCTCACCAGCCAACCTCTGCGACATGGTCTTTTCCCCGCGTGATTTCGCATATCCTACTATCCATCTAATGGCAAGGGCACGCCTTCTCTCAGGCCTTACCTCCACTGGCACCTGATAGGTGGCTCCCCCTACACGCCTGGAGCGGACCTCTACGATAGGCTTAACATTTTCCATAGCCTGTTCGAAAATCTTTACAGGATCTTCCTTGGCACGATTCTCGATAATCTCCATTGCATCGTAAAATATGCGTCTGGCCAGGCTCTTCTTGCCCTTGGCCATCAAGCCATTGATGAATTTGGAGACTAGGACGTTTTTATATTTGGGGTCAGGTTGAATCTGTCTCTTGGGGACTTCTCTTCTGCGTGGCATAATTTCTACCTGTCAAACCTTACTATTTGGGCCTCTTGGTGCCGTATTTGGATCTGGCCTTGCGGCGATCCTGAACACCAAGGGCATCCAGAGTACCTCTGATAACATGATAGCGGACACCGGGCAGGTCTTTTACACGACCACCCCTAATAAGCACAACAGAGTGTTCTTGTAGGTTGTGACCTATCCCTGGTATATATGATGTAACCTCTATACCATTAGTCAGCCTGACACGCGCCACCTTTCGAAGCGCTGAATTTGGCTTCTTGGGCGTAGTTGTGTATACACGGGTGCAGACCCCCCGCCTTTGGGGACATGATTCAAGCGCAGGAGCCTTGGTCTTTTTCTTTATCTGCTTCCTGCCCTTTCGGACTAATTGGTTAATAGTAGGCATACCTTTTCAACTCCTGATTTAGTAAAAATTGCCTCAAAAAAAACGCAAAAATAGCCTTTGCCACATCATCCCGTGTTTTGAAGGGCTGAATGTGGGGCCCAACGTGAAGGTTCGCTTTTATTAATTGTTTAGTTTTATATTGTCAAGACCTAAAAAGATTTTTATATGCTTCCAGCAAGGCAAAAAAACTTCCTTCTGACCTAATTTTTCGTGCAAATGAAAGATGGAGACTCGAATATGGATATCCATGTATCTGAAAATACCCATAGATTTCTTGCAGTCGATATTGGGAATACCCACACTGTCATAGGATTGTTCGCAGGCCAACAACTTACAACATCTTGGCGGATCCATACCGAAAAAGAAATCACGGCAGACGAGCTCTTCGCTCTTCTCCGTCCACTTCTTCAGGTCCAGCATGTGGGACTGGATGAGCTGGACAGCATCTTGATATCCAGTGTGGTACCACCCGTGACTGAAGCATGGGCCGAGATGTCAAAACGGTATTCGAGCTCCTTGATCGTGGATGCCCATGAAATCGCCATGAAATTAGTCCAGATCGAATATCCACGTCCCCATGAGGTGGGGACTGATCGTCTCCTTAATTCCCTTGCGGCTTTCAAAAAGTTCAAGAAGGCTTGCATAGTTATAGATTACGGGACAGCCACTACCTTTGACTGCATATCTGACAAGGGACAATATCTTGGCGGGGCCATAGCACCAGGTATATTGCTTGCCGCCAAAAGCCTATTCACTGGCACCTCCAAACTCCCAATGGTAAGATTCCCCAGGAACCCCATAGATCCCCTGGGCAAAAACACGGAAAGGGCCATTCAAGCCGGCCTTCTCTACGGCTTTGCAGGACTCACAGACAATATTGTCTCCAACCTGATGCCCTACTTCAATACAACTCCCATTGTCATAGCCACTGGAGGTCTCTCGTCGGTGCTACTGAGATATTGTTCCAAGATAGACCAGTTGGAACCCCATCTCACCATGGAAGGACTCCGCCATTGCCACGATTATCTCCAGAGTCTTAAAACAAGGTAGGTGGACTGGATTTCAGACTGACTTTTCAGATTAAAAATTTTTCCGATAAGTTAATCAACACCAAAAAATTATTATATCCGGGACAGGAAATAGGCTGTATCCAAATGGAAAATCACAGAAAGAAGCGCAAACATGAACGTGTAGATACTCTACTCGAGGCCACCTTCAGCGATGCAGAACGGATGTATATAGACAATATATTGAACCTCAGTCTCGGAGGGGCCTGTGTAGAATGCCACAAACCATTGGAAAAAGCAGAAAGCATCACCATCATAATACCTACCTATCCGCCAGTGAAGATCAATGCACGGGTCAGATGGTGTGTCAAAAACGGCCTGAAATACAAAATTGGTCTTGAATTCTCTGAAGTCAAACCAGATCAGAAAAGAGCCCTGCTGGAATTCATGAGGACCTTTTTCTGGGATAGGATAAATTGAGGCCTTAAATCACAACAGCCGCGGATTCCTGCTCAATCTGAGATAGCCATCAGGCTTGACCTCGGCCAGCAGCTTCTTGGCCCTTTCCGCTATTTGAAGCATATGCCTTGACCCTTCTGACTTCCCGTCCCAAAAGAGGATTATGCAATCGGCAGCCTTGAGCAGCACCTCGTTTCGCATCATGGTGGCCTTAAGACCATGTTTTTCCCACTCGGAAGGGATGATCTTATATTCTAGGCCGTGTTCCGTGGCGTACCTTTCGCCAAGGCGATCTGCACCTGGGGCATTGCCGGAAAGGACTACGTCTCCGGCTACTAGCAAGTTATCCAGCACTGACCTGACAAGATCATAGGATTCTATTGTTCTTGATCCACCCACAGCTATCTTGGCCATTTGTTTCTCCTTATTAGATACTTGAGGCAAAAAACCCAACGCCTGCCACTTAGCTCAACTGGTTTGAGGATTTCATCCCTGGGTATAAGGTTACATTTTCCTAAGATGAAAAAGATCTCATGAACAGTCCCTTTATTGCCGGCTCACAGGCACTAAGAACATTCTATACGAGCCAATTACAAGCCTTTGGGGAATTTATAGGTCATAATAGCTGGAAGTTGTTCCAGAGTGCAAGGGGTGTTAATCTATCCCGGCTTGTGAGACAGCAATATAAAAGGAGAACGTAGGCATCATTATGACACTGGACGATCTCAAAACAGGGCAGAGGGGCAAAGTATTGAGGCTCAACGCCCATGGTCCATTCAAAAAAAGGTTGCTCGAGATGGGATTTATAACTGGAGCCGAAGTGGAAGTGATCAAATATGCCCCCCTGAAAGACCCTGTAGAATATCTGGTAAAGGGCTACCATGTAAGTCTAAGACATGAAGAGGCTGAACAAATCGAGGTGACACCTTTATCTTAGGCAAATTCGAGGATAGGTATGTACAATGCGACACGCACCAAAATTTTGGCCTATTTTCAATGGGTGGAAACAGGCCATTAACTGATCGATCCTATTCATCTGTCTCCACTGTATCTTTTATTATATCTTTTACATTTTCTATGGTATAGAGAATATCGTGTACAGTGGCAGAAGTATGTTCCTCGCAAAAGGTGTCAATGGTTTCCAAGATACGGTCGGTCAGGGTTTCAAATTCCTCAATGGTCAAAGTACTGGCCGTCTCAGCAGCAATAAGGCGGTCCAGGTCTATTCCATGATGCAATAACAATTCTTCCTTTATCTTTTCGAGATCGCGGCGTCTGCGCCTATGCTGTCTGACTCCTTTGTCAAATTTCAGGAGCTTTCCCATGTTCTTCTCCAGTAGTTTTTTTCATCTTACAACAGGTTATAATGCTAAAGCAAGGGAGAATGGATCTGGTTCATTGTACTATTCTATAAAAGCTGGCCAAGAACAAAATGCAGGGGAAAGGTATCCCTCAGGCACCATGCGTCAGGACAAAAGGCTCCATAGCCCCTGAATCTATCTGATTCATCATATCCCATCGAAATTCGCCCTGTGGGTGTTCCCCTTATACAGTTTTCTCTCCTGCAAGTTCATGAACCAGGAGGCGATATTGGCCTTGGTGACTGGCAGGGGAAGCCTTTTCAACATGGATGGCCATGAATAAAACTGACGATATAGTCTCAATACATTTTGTTCCAGTTCCTCTGGGCTATAATTTTTTGGATATATCTCCGCTATCACTCCTGGCCAGCGACCCATGTTATATGGATCTCTCAACCGCCCTTCTTCCAGATACCTATCATAAATCTTCGTACCCTTGTGAGGGGAAAATACATTGAAAAATGCTACATGAACCTTGTTCTCAATGAGAAAATCCAGTGTGGCATCGAAATCTTCCAAGTGGTCTGTATCCCAACCAAATATCAGATTGAAGGAAAAACTTATCCCTAACCTCCTGAGTATCCTGGTTACCTCGCTGAGCCTGTCCGCCGGCGTGGTCTTCTTGTTCATGTTCTCCAAGGTGTGTTTATTTATACTTTCAACACCCATATTTATATGGAGGAGGCCACTTCGTTTTGCCAGTTGCATAAATTCCTCGTCAAGGCACCTGTTGGTATTCCAAAGTGTGGACCAGCGAATCCTCAGGGGTATAAGTCGCTCCATGAGCTCCATGGTCCTTGAGCGGTTGCCTGCAAAGGTACTGTCTGCAAAAAATATCTGCTTGCAACCTGTCTGCTTTATTTCCTCAACCACTTCTTCCACAGGCCTCATCCTGTAACGTTCACCAAGATGAAAGCGCTCAGCACAAAACTCACATCTATAGGGACACCCACGAGTAGTCTGTACAGAATATGTAGGGAACCTCGAAAATACAGCCGGATGCAGCAAGTCATACCTGGGAAACGGCAACCCCTTGAGATCGTGTAGTTTATCTGCCTTGTAAAACCTCTTCAGGCGCCCTGCCTCCAAGTCTTTTATGACAAGTGGCACTTGGGTCTCACCCTCTCCCTGTACCACTGCATCCGCATGTTGCAGGACCTCTTCTGCATAGAATGTACAATGCGGCCCGCCTATGATCACAGGGACTCCCTTTGCCCTGAAGCGATCCGCTATTTCATATGCCCTGAAAGAGGTTAATATGGTAGAAGTTATGAGAACACAATCGCATGGTTCATTAAAATCCAGATCTTGTATCTGCTCATCTGTCAACCTTATTTTGTGCCCGGGTGGGATCAAGGCGCCCAGGTAGGGAAGAGTAAGGGGAACAAGGGCCCTCGCCTTGGATTTGAATAATTTTTTGCTAAAGGCCTTTTCAAAGTGTGTAGGCTGAATAATGTGAATCAACATAGTCCCTGAACAACTGCATTTTGAGCTTTTGTTATAAAATGATTACGAGAATCGGGGCTGTCAACAGAAACCAACAAAGCATAATCTCATGAGTCAGAAAAAAAACACCCCTTTCAAGAGAAAGACCACCATTGTCTGGCTTCTCATTACTATCGCCTCTTTTTATCTGCTACTTGAGGCCTCTCATTTCGATATTGCCTACATTCTCAAGAGGGTAATATGGCCTGTTTCCAGATTGATAGCAATTATGGCAGGTGCCCTTTTCATATCGGCACTTATCGAGGCAAAGGGCTGGTCAAGATTCGTCTCTACTCTATCAAGACCTCTCATGAGGCTTGGTAACCTGAGTGATTGGAGTGGCACAGCATTTACCACGGCATTCCTTTCAGGTATCGCAGCGAGCACCATGCTATGGAATGCATATCAAGATGGAAGGATAACAAAAAGAGAAATGTTCATCTCCGCCCTGTTGAATGTGGGGCTTCCATCCTACTTTTTGCACCTTCCCATCACCTTTGCCATTATTGTTCCCCTGGCCGGGTCTGCTGGCACCATATATCTGGCAATCACCTTTGTTGCTGCACTAATACGCACTGTAGTAATCATTATAGCCGGACGTATTCTACTTTCCCCCAAAAGGCATCAACCAAGCCTCATACAGGAAGAGGGACCGACTGCTGACGAAAAAAACGTATGGGATCTATTCAAGAAATATCTGAGCCAAAGATTGTCATATATAGTACTCTATACTGTACCGATCTATATCCTGGTAGTCCTTTCCCGGCTCTGGGGCCTTTTTGACATGTTGCAGGAGGCCACTTCACACCTGGTGACCACCAATATAATTCCGGTCCAAGGTATCTCGGTAGTAGCCTTCAGCATCGTAGCCGAGTTCGCCGCTGGAGCTGCTGCAGCAGGTGCAATGCTGCAAGAAGGGGTCCTGAGCGTAAAGCAGACCGTGGCAGCCTTGTTGCTCGGGAACATAATAGCCACCCCCATTCGAGCCCTCCGGCACCAATTACCGCGATATCTGGGTATCTATAGACCCTCTACCGGAATCGCACTAATAATCATTGGACAACTACTGAGGGTCTCAAGTGTGGCGTTGGCTGGAATCGTCTACTGGTTTCTGTTTTAAGATCAATGGAGAGCTTGGATCGACCTAATGAAAGAAATCCTTACAAGACCTGACAAAGGAGAAACTACCCCTATGAAGAACAGTATTTTATCCATATTTATATTGTTCTGCTCTCTCACGGCAAACGCCCAGGCCGCAAAGCCCATCTTCATGAAACAACTACCCAAAATGACACTTGACATCAAAATAGATCTTGGTGCGAGGTTCCTTACGGGATCGGCCTTGGTGAACCCAGCAACACTAAAGGATAATGAAATCATGGTTGATGGCATCAAGGTAATCGGCATAAAAAAGGATGGGAAATGGATACCTTTCACCATCAAGGATGGAAGAATAGTTCCCAGGGATCCTATCTACCTGGGTCAATCCACCCTGAGTATTTCCTTTGAAAAATCCCTTGGTTCGACAAGCCCTTCGAAAAGGCACGAGTTTCTCGGAGGCAGTCTCGTCACCGACGATTTTTTATTGCTCATGTCGAGATGGTGCCCCCTTTTTTCCGCCCCTGCTGTTTATGATCTGAATGTAACGGTGAAAGAGGGAATCGCTGTCGTATCAGAAGCAGATGATATCCAACACGACACTGATAATGGATACGAACACTTCAAATTCCTTTTTCCCTATCCGAGAGAGGAGATAAACCTGGTTGCTGGAAGATTTCACGTTGTCCAACGCCATGAAGACGGTTTGACCATTGCCACCTATTTTCTAAATGGGGATCGAGATCTGTCCAACCGGTTTCTTCAGAAGGCTGGCAGTCTTATAAATGATTTTGGCAAGAGGATATCTCCCTATCCTTTCAAGAGATTTGCAATTGTGGAAAGTCCTGCCCCTTCTGGTCTCAGCTTTCCCACCTTTACCCTCATCGGACAACAGATCTTGCGCAAGCCCTTTGTGATAGAGGTATCCCTGGGACATGAAATCCTCCACTCCTGGTTTGGGAATTCTGTATATGTGGATTATTCTGGAGGCAACTGGTGCGAAGGCCTGACGACCTATCTGGCCGACAACTATTTCAGTGAACAAAAAGGAAAAGGTGCTGAATACAGACACCAGATCCTGTGTGACTATAAAAGCTATGTCCATGACAAAAACGCATTCCCGGTATCTGCTTTCAAGACCAGATATGACCGGGCATCCAAGGCTATAGGTTATGGCAAGGTTGCGCTGATCTTTCACATGCTGAAAAGGCTTTGTGGTGAAAAGGCCTTTTATTCCGCCATCTCTGATTTCAGCTTGAGATACAGGTTCAAGAAGGCATCTTGGAGGGATATCGAAAGAATATTTTCAAGGCATAGCGGGAGGGATCTCAGTATGTTTTTCTCCCAGTGGCTACAGAGAAAGGACATTCCTGTAATAAAACTGACAGGGGCCCAAGCGGAGCAACAGCCAGATGGGCAATTTGCATTCACAGCCCATGTGATTCAGGAGACCAAACAGCCTTACAGGCTCCAGGTCCCTCTGACATTATTGACCAGTTCGGGGCAGGTCCACAAAGAGATATCATTAGGGAAAAAGCAGGAAAAGATCACCATAAATCTTGCCAAGAGACCACTAATGGCAATCATCGACGAGAACTTCGATATCATGAGAGACCTTGCACCGAATGAATTCCCACCATCGCTGGCCAGGTTGTTTGGGGCGGAAAAGAGATTTCTCATACTCCCTACCGAAGACAACCGTGAAAAATACCTGCCCCTTATAGAGTTCTTTGAGAGGAAGGGTTTTGAACCAATTAGGAGAAAGGATCTCAAGCATGCTATTCTAAAAACTGGCTCCTTCGTGTTGTTGGGGGAGGCCAAGGGAAAACTTTCTGTCTTTGTCCCTTCGATCCCATCTCTTCAAAAGGGCCTAATAGTAAAGGTCAAGGCCAACCCCTTCGATCCCAATCTCGTAACCTGTGCCATAAAGGCCTCATCTGCTGAACAATGCAGTAAGGCAGCATTCAAACTGCCCCACTATGGCAGATATGCATTTTTGAAGTTTGAAAATGGCAAGATAGTGGAAAAGAAAGAAGCAGCTTACCAATGCGGTCTTCGTACCGACGTACAGATGGCCCTGACCGGCATAAAGTCCTCGGCAATAGAAGGTGGGCCAGAGATAATCAAAGGTCTTTCTCGCTCCAAGGTCATCTATCTGGGAGAACGCCACGATCAGCAGGGCATCCATGACGCACAGCTAAAGATTATCGCCTCCCTTGGTCAAAAGGCCCCTATAGCAGTGGCCATGGAGATGTTTCAACGCCCATTTCAAAAGGTCATAAATGCCTATCTAAAGAGAGAGATCTCTGAAAAAGAATTTCTAAAGAAGACCGAATACTTCAAGAGATGGGGGTTTAATTATCACTTCTACAGGCCAATAGTCGAATATTGTAGGAAGCATCATGTACCAATAATCGCCATGAATCTTGCTGCCGAGATCTCCAAAAAAATAGCCCGTTCTGGTATAGGCTCCCTAAGTAAAAAGGAAAGAAGCGCCCTTCCGATAAGACTCGATTTCAGCAACAAGCTCTACAGACAGATGCTATGGGATATCTATCAAGGGCATGAGAACAACACCCTCCAAGATTTCCATCACTTCTTTCAGGCCCAGATCGCATGGGATGAGACCATGGCAAACAGCATAGCTGATTTCTTAAAATCAGAGCCAAGACGAAAAGTTATAGTAATAGTCGGGGCTGGCCATGTGGTCTATGGCTACGGCATCCCTGATCGTGTGAAAAGGAGATTGGGTGATGTCAGACAAGACATTGTGATATTCCCCCAGGGAGAAAAGATTGATCCCCTGGAGGCAACCTATTTCCTCTTTGTACCAGAAAGAAAAGAGCCCTTTGTGGCAAAACTCGGTGTGCTGCTTTCTGGAGACAACAACCTCAAGGTGGAGGGTGTGATCCCAGACAGCCCAGCAGCCAAGGGGGGCATGAAAAAAGGAGATGTCATAAAGGCCATAGATGGACAACCGGTAAAGGACATATATGATCTGAAACTTGAACTCTTCTTCAAACAAAAGGGCCACCCTACACGCATAACTGTGGTTAGAACAGGGAGAAACGGTGCCCAAGTCACCAAGGATGTCACCACTGGTCCCTTGGTCCCCTTCGACTGGGGAGGAGGCAAGCCCCGCTTTCACGGAAAGGGATAAACCCAAATTACTCACTTCCGATGCAGGACAATTCTGTGACTCGTGGATGCGCCGTAATCGGTATCGAAACCTAAAGGGACATGGCTGTATAATTTGGGATAAACGCTATTCAAAGGAGCAATAGTATAGATGAAATCTGTCAAGGTTGCCATTACTGCAAACATGTTAGTCTGCTGCATGAAATTTGTCGTTGCCTTTGTGGGAGGTAGTGCATCCATGCTGGCTGAGGCCATTCACTCTCTGGCAGACACGGCCAATCAGGCCCTATTGCTTATAGGTCTCAAAAGAAGCATGGTAGGCCCCTCGAGACAATTTCCATTTGGCAGAGGCCAAGAACGCTTCGTCTGGGGCCTCATATCAGCATGTGGCATATTTTTTGTGGGAGCAGGGGTGACCATGTATCATGGTATCGTTAGCCTTTTCCAACCCCATGACCTGATGATCAACAAATGGACATTCATTGTCCTTGGCGTGTCTTTCGTGGCCGAAGGCTATTCCTTTTTAGTGGCATACAGGCAGAAAAAGGAGGGCGATACAGCGAATTTGGCAGTCCTTTTGGAAGACGGGGCTGCTGTATTCAGTCTGATCCTGGCAGCCATTGCCATAATATTGTCCGAACTTACAGGCCATCACTATTGGGACTCGGTAGGCTCCATCATCGTAGGCATTATCTTGGCAATAATAGCGGTATTTCTCATCAGGGAAAATCTAGAGTATCTTATCGAAAAGGCATCTCCCAAAGAATTGCAAGAAGAGGTAAGAAAGGTCATAGAGAGTTTCCCTCTGGTGGAAGAGATCAAGGATATAAGAATGATTGTGATCACCCCAGAGGCCCATAGCATTCGGGCAGAGGTAGAGCTTAATGGCTATCTGTTGGTCAAAGAAATGGAAGAGAGCCTGAGAGAGGATTTCGAAGAAATAAACACATTTGGCGACTTTTTACAGTTTTGTGCTGCATTTGCCAACAGGGTGACCAGGACAGTTGGGGCCAAGATTGACGAAATGGAGGAAACGCTAATGAAAAAAATAACTTACTTGAAACATGTTGACATTAAGCCTTCTTGATGAAATAAAGAGAGCCTAACGTCTTGATGAAGAAATGGAGGGTGCATTAATAATGGCGAAGATTGTTGTACTTGATGACGTGATGGATGCTGGGATACTGATCAAGAAAATCCTTGAGAAAAAGGGGCACGAGGTGTTCCCTTTCTGTGAAGAAGAAGAAGCCATAGAATTTATAAAGGACTATCCTGTAGATCTGGCCATCCTGGACATAAAACTCAAGAAGATGACAGGTGTTGAGGTATTGGAAGAAATAAAAAGGATCGATCCTGATATCAAGACAATGATGCTTACTGGTTATCCTACCATAGATACAGCTCGCCAAGCCATGTCTCTCGGGGCAGAAGAGTACTGTGTTAAACCCATCGACAAACAAGAGCTCGAAGAGAAGGTTGCAGCTATCCTTGGGTCGTAGAGATACTATCCTCCTTCACTGTTATCACAGTATGGACGTTACCCCTGGGATGAAAATCCCCTATGACTTTCAACGACTTTGGCCTGATGGCCCTATATAGGTCGTCGAATATACGATTGGTTGCCTCTTCATGGGAGATAGGGCAGTCCCTGAAACTGTTCAGATATAACTTCAGAGATTTCAATTCCACAATATATTCATCAGGGACATACTCTATCAAAATGGTGGCAAAATCCGGATAGCCTGATCTCGGGCATAGACAGGTAAACTCTGGAAAGCTTATCTCCACGAGATAATCCCTTTCGGGGCTGGGATTTGGCCATGGTTCGAGCTTGGCTTCCATGATTGCTTTTTGTCCATATTTCATCTCTTCCTGTCCCATTCAACCAATCAATAATAGAAAGATATGACCTATTGCAAGGCTCTTCATCACTTAATTGTTACCGGGCAATTGAAGTGCATAATCCGGGTTGAAGTACCAAAGTCTGCATGTCTTTGCCTCACATACTTGGCGAACTTGTTATCCACATAATCTGGTTTAATTATTGTAAGCATAAAAATTCAGTGATAAAGTTTAAACAACAGTGGCCATAGTCGTCACTCCTCAAGATTATTGCCCCTTGTTTTTCCCATAGCACAAAAGGAGTACATATATCAATTCAAAAACAATTACAAGGCAATGACAAAGGTCAAATACCTCTTTTCAACACCAAGGGGTGAACTTCAAGCCCCAGAGAACCTCCTAAGAAAAGGCCTCAAGGCAAACATTCGCACTACAATCGAACATTTCACATTATCCGACTATTTCCACAGCATAGAAGATATTATTCTTCAGCACCAGGATGAATTACCCACTGATGATAGATCCATAATGAATAGCCGCGAGATAAAGGAGCTATCCATTGTAATGGAAAAATGCGGCACTCATTATCAAGTCTCCCGTATCGGCATGGTAACGAACAGGGCAGAGAAACAGGATCTTGCATTAATCACTGCATTCGACCATAAATCCCGCAACATCCTGAAAAGGGATTATAGGTTTCTGTCTCATCTCTGGCAAACCAGGCATCGAAAGGTGGTACCAAGACCTATCTCCATTTCAGATGTCGAGATATGTTCGTCTTCAAATACATATCCGGTGACAATCTCCATCATGGAATGGTTGAACGGTTTTTTCGAATGGCATTTTTCTCAGCTCGGAGACGACAATCTATTCGGAATAGTAATATGGCAACCTGGAACAGGGATTGTGCCTCTTAAAGAAAAGGATGATGAAAACAAGGTCTTTGAAAATATCGCAGAGATTATTGCATATTGTTTCGATCCATTTGATCTAAGACAGATATGTCTCTGGAGCAATGCCGCCGGTGACTTTGTCGTCGGATGGGATGAAAAAGGCATCTTTTCCGCCAAGCTGACAACCATAAGGAAATATAGCTGTATACCTGCACCAGATCCCCTTGCCCAAGAGGAAAGGCTTGTCTTCTCCCTTCTCTATCTGCTCTTGGACCTGACACTGAACATTCGACTGGACAGGATTGATGGAACAAAGGGATATTTTTTTGCAGGACCTGAAATACTCAAGCCGGTTATCAAGGGCTTTTTTAAGGGACTCAGAGCACTAAGAGAAGAAAAATACATCGGATCTGATCCCATATGGGGGTTCCTATCCCTGATAGGCAGCCTTAACAGTAGAGATCTCATGGATCTCTATCAAGGCCTGATGGACTTTTATGGCAGCTGGAACAGGAGTGATGAGGCTTTCCTCCAAGAGAAGCTGGCATCACACTGTAAGCAGTTGGCCACCTTGCTGAAAGGGCTCTCTGATCCGCCTCTTCTCCCAAGTAAAATCTTCCCAGAAGTATTTTCCCCTCCAGTATAGATCTATATCCATACAGCCAAGAATCCTCAGTGCACAAGTCTGTGTACAGGTACTATCCTCACCTCTTTCTTTATCAGGGGGATCTCATTATAGAGTACCTCATAGGTGATCCTGGTGGGATGGCCAATGGCTATAGCTGCCCCCTGTTCCTTTGCGATCTTGACAGATCGCCTGATTTCATGGCGGATCGCCTCGGGAGACAACGAATGATCCAGGAAAACGGAACGATGAGCACATGGCAGTCCCAGTTGCCTTGCCACATCAAAGGCCACTGTATCTTTTGTAGTGCGGCTGTCTATGAAAAAAAGGCCCCTTGCCTTCAAATAGGCGAGCACAATCTCCATGGCCTTTCTATTGGTGGTGAATCTCGAACCCATGTGATTGTTTGCTCCTATTGCCCCTGGGACAGCAGATATATCTTCCTTGAGTATGTGAAGAAGCCTGTCGAAACCGAGGTCGAGGGTCAACACCCCAGGCCCTGGATTAAGCCCCTTGTTGTCAGGCTCCATGGGGATATGAACGAGAACGTCTTTGCCTGCCCTCCTGGTATAATTTGCCAGTTTCACCGTATTGGGGGCATGGGGCAAAAATGCAAAAGAAAGGGAGGAATCCATGTCAATAAATTGTCTGTCAAGCCTTGAATCATACCCCATGTCATCGATCAAGATAGCCAACATTGGGGCATTGAATCTGGCATGCCCCTTCTTGGGCTTGAGGCCCTTTTGCACAGGGGCCTTGGGAGCAGGTGTGAAATTCTCAAATGGAGGTCGGCTGGTAGGAGCCTTTTCCCCTGAAATTGGTAAAAGATAGAGTAAGGCCAGAGGCAAGGCCAAGATGGCAAGATAAAGTATATTTCTTATCAACCCAGGAAATCTATCCCTTTGCCTGGAAGAGGCCTTGCGTCTCGGCTGGAATGTCTTTTTTTTGCGCGGCACTTACATCTGAACGAGGCCAGCCCTATGCACGAAAAACGGGAAAATGCATGGGCTGATCAACAACTCAGGAACCTTGCTTTACACACTCTGGTCTCATCCGTGTAAAGATGCCCCAGGCCTTTAGGATGCGCAGGGCCTCCCGAAGTTGGTTGTCCTTGGCCAACTGTTTTTCCATGTCCTTGTACTCAGATCTTACCCTCGCCCCTTTTTTCTTCTTCTTGGTGCTCTTGTCGTCAGCCTCACCTTTCAGATGGCCTTCGAGATCTTTTTCCTTTAAGAAGTGGAATACATTCTTTGCCTCTTTCTTCTTGCCTGGCAACTCGAATGGGACAATGATATCTGGCGTGATACCCTTGGCCTGGATGGAATGGCCACTTGGTGTGTAGTACCTGGCAGTAGTAAGCCTCACCGCAGCGCCGCCCTCAAGGGGGATGATGGTCTGGACAGAGCCTTTGCCAAAGGTCTGGGTACCAACCACGATCGCCCTCTTGTTATCCTGGAGGGCACCAGCCACGATCTCAGAGGCACTGGCGCTTCCTCCATTCACCAGAACCACCAACGGATAATCGTGATGGACCCTGTTGGGCTTTGCCATGAAACGCATCTTTTGATCCTGTATCCTACCATCTGTATATACTATCAGACCTGATTCGAGAAATTCATCACTTACCTTCACAGCCTGATCCAAGAGGCCACCCGGGTTGTTTCTGAGATCTAATACAAGCCCCTTAAGACCCTGTTTCCCTTCCAGGGCCTTCAATGCCTTGTCCAGTTCACTGGCTGTCTTGGCCTGAAAATTCGTTATGCGCACATAACCATACCCGTTCTCCAACATGCCGTACTTCACACTCTTTATGGGTATGACATCTCTGATCAATTTGATGTCCTTAAGCTGAGACCAGCCTTCCCTATAGATGGAGACGGTTACCTCTGTCCCCTTTGGGCCCCTCAACAACTTCACAGCCTGGATCAATGTCATGTTTTTCGTACTCTTGCCATTGATCTTGAGTATCTTGTCATTTGCCTGGATTCCGGCCTTGAATGCAGGGGTTCCCTCAATGGGGGAGACCACGGTCAGCACTCCATCTTTCAAGGTTATCTCAATGCCTATCCCTGTAAACTTACCCTTTGTCTCCACCTGAAGCTCTTTGAAGTCCTCTGGTTTCATAAAGGAAGAATGAGGATCCAAGGAACTCAACATCCCCTGGATAGCTCCATAGATCAACTTCTTGGGATCGACTGGCTCCACATAATCCCGCTCGACAAGATCCAACACCTGAGTGAACATCTTGAGCTGATGATAGGTATTGTCTTCCTTCGCATCGGCTATCTGGTTTTTCACCAGGTAAAAACCCACCACCGAAACCATAAAAAAAAGAAACAGGATTACGTAATAACCTTTAGATACCCTTGATGACTTCTTGCTCATTTAATAACCTCATACCCTGCTGGCTTTTAATCCAGATTGGAATAATGATAGATCAGAAAAAGGATAAGCACATTTTACAACTAAGCCTGTGAGAAATCAAAATACAGGGATCGCTTCAAGGGCCACCCCTTATGCTGCCAGCACAATACCCTATCTCTTCTCTATTTCAATACCCCTTAAATCAAACCAGGAAAGCGGTCTCAGTTGCTTGCCATTGTGTCGAATCTCCACGTATATCCCTTCAGATATCCAAGGCCCACCGCCTGATATCCCCACAACCTCACCCTCTGCCACATCTGCCCCCACATCCTTATAGAAGCTTTGCCCTTGGGCAATCAGGCTCATGTACCCATGACCATGATCTATGATCAATACCCTGCCGTAACCTGGGAGGGAATCATTGAAGATGACCTTGCCATCAAAAATCGCCCTTATCTGTGTACCCCATGGACATGAGATAGCTATCCCCGGCACCCTTTTCCTAGCCTTGAAAAAGATGATCTTTCCTGGTGCAGGTAGATTGAGCCTGCCCTTCTGGGCCCTGAAATCAAATTGGTTTTCCTGTGAAACGGGTTCCAAGGCCTTTTCCGCCGAGCGCACGCGCAAGGACAATTCATCAACAACCTCCTTGAGCTTGCGCCTTGCCCGCTGGAGCTGGGATATCATTGCTGAATAGCGGCCACTTTGTTCTTTCAGTTCTTTCAGGTAGGTCTCCTTGTCCTGCTTTCTCTCCTCGAGAAGGAGGGTCTCCTTTTCAAGGCGCGCCGACATGACCTTTAAAAGGGCCTGCTTCTTCTTGAGCTCTGCCTCTTTCTTTGAAAGCTCCTCTATGGCCTGGAGATATTGCCTCCTCTTGGCGCGATCCTCATCCAGGATCATCTTGAGATATTCCTGCCTTGCAAGTAGATCTGGGAGAGAGTCTGCCGCAAAGAATACGTTCAGCAGCCCCACCTCACCCATCTGTCTAAAGGCATTAAATCTCAACTCGGCATGTCTTTTCAGCTCTTCTATCTCTCTGCTCTTGGCCCTCAGGGCATTGGATGTCCTCTCAAGCTCCAGTTCTGCCTCGGTCCAATCCTTTTTGGCCTGTTGTAGGCTCTCCCACTGACTGGCTATCCTGGAATCAAGCCTTTCAATCTCTGCCAATATATCCTGCTGGGCCTTTTCTATCTGCCTCTTCTTGGAGCTCTTTCTCCTTATGGACTTTTCTATGGAGTGAAGCCTCTTTTGCTGGGAAGATAGCTCCTGATTGATGATCTCGTTTTGGGCATAGGATCTTATTGGTAAAAAAGACCATGCCATAAAAACCACGAGGATGCCCGGTAAAAAAACGCTCTCTTTCACAGGCGCAAAAACCTCCTCAATGCGACAGCAGTCCCAACCACACAGAAAAGACCACTTGCCAGGATAAAAAGAGCTATATATTCCAGCGGGAGAAAATCGAGATTGAGACTCCTTACCAAACCTGTATAGTCAAGCATCCCTAAGACATATCGGTAGGCAAAGAAACTGACGAGTATGGCAGCACTAGAGCCAACAGTGCCCTGAAAAAATGCTGCAAGCAAAAATGGCCCCTGGATGAACCCACTCGTCCCTCCAACCAATCTCATTATCTCGATCTCTTCCTGGCGGGCAAATACTGTCAACTTGATGGTGTTTGATACCACAAAGGCGGCTGTAATAAGCAATATTATTCCACTTGCAACCACGGCACCTCTAACTATTCGAGAAAATGCCTCGAGCCTGTCCACCCATTCTCTCCCATACTGGACCTTATCAACCTCAGGCCATTGGGAAAGTTGGGCTGCTATCTCTTTGATCCTATCCAAATGATAGACCGCCCTGTTTATCTGGACTTCAAAGGACGGAGGAAGGAAAAGGGGATCCACGCCCTGAAGCACCTCTTTCTCATCCTTGAAGGATTGCTCCAGCCGCTTGAAGGCCTCTTCGGACGAGACAAATCTCACACTTTCTATGCCGGCAAGCCCTGCTATCTTCTGATAGATAGTAGGTATGCGCTCTTGAGAGACATCCTTCTTCAAATAGACGATAATGGCCAGTTGCCTGCCAAACCTCTCTACAACATGTTGAAGGTTGAAGGAAAATAGGCTAAAAAAAACAAAAATCAAACAGGTTAGAGCCACCACCAAGGTTGTCATGAGATGGGTGACAAAATTCTGTCTGAAATCCCTTACCGCTCTCTTTAATATAACCCCAAAAGCCATATTCAGGACCTTTTCAATCTACCCTTTTCCAACATGAGTAGCCTTCTATGGCTATCCTGAAAAAGGGTTTCGTCATGGGTAGCAAATATTATGGTAGCCCCCCTGGCATTGAGTTCATTCATCAAGGTAACAACTTCTTTCGTTCTCTGCCTGTCAAGGTTGCCTGTTGGTTCATCTGCCAAGATAATAGGGGGCCTATTTACCACTGCCCTGGCAATAGCCACCCTTTGCTGTTCTCCACCAGAGAGTTGAACTGCCTTTCGAAATATCTTGTCCCCCAGCCCTACGCCTTCTATCACCTGCTTAACCCTCTTTTCCAGCTGACTTTTTTTAAGCCCCATGACTTCCAAGGAAAGGGCGACATTCTCAAATACAGTCTTATTGTAGAGGAGCTTGAAATCCTGGAATATCACCCCGACTTTTCGACGAAGTTGAGGGATCTGGGACCTGTATAGACTAGACAGGTCCATGCCATCCACAGTGATTGTCCCAGAGGTGGGGGATTCGGCACAATAGAGCATCCTGAGAAGTGTACTCTTGCCCGAACCACTGGGACCTGTCAAAAAAACGAACTCCCCTTTTGAGATCTGGAGATCGATTTTTTCCAGTGCCAGGATATCCGGATGGTATTTCTTACCCACGCCTTTGAGTTCTATTATTGGATGATCAATGGAAATCATTGGGTTTAGGCCCTTGTTTCATTATTTTTTTCGTCCATGCCGATAAGGACTAATGATCCTAATGAACACATTAAACATTCATTTACTTGTTTCGATCGTGCCAGGATCTATACACATTTTCCACAACAAGCAAGATGGAAGCCATTTTTTTTAGGAGGTCTTTAGAATATGGCCAAGATCGATGCATTCTTCAAATTGCTTCACGACCAGGGAGGCTCTGACCTTCATATGGTGGCCGGTTCTCCCCCGGTCATACGCATACGTGGAGACATGCAACGAGTCAAGTTCAAAAGCCTGGACAACGATGAACTCAAATCCATGCTTTACGAAATTGCCCCCGAGGACAAGATCAAACACTTTGAAGAGACAGGTGATGTGGATTTTGGCTATGAAATACCTGGCCTTGCCAGATACAGAGCCAATTTCTTCATGCAGAAAAATGGTGTGGGTGCAGTATTCAGGGAGATCCCGAGCAAGATACTCACGGCCGAACAGCTTGGGCTGCCCGACGTTATGACCAAGCTGGCCATGCTCCCCAGGGGACTAGTCCTGGTTACCGGCCCTACGGGTAGTGGTAAGTCAACAACCCTTGCGGCCATTCTGGACCATGCCAACAGGAACAGAAAAGACCACATCATAACTGTCGAAGACCCGATAGAATTCGTACATGAACATCAGGGCTGCCTGGTAAACCACAGGGAAGTCGGCACCCATACCAAGTCCTTCAGCGCTGCATTGAGAGGTGCCCTACGTGAGGATCCAGATATCATACTCGTTGGCGAAATGAGGGATCTCGAAACCATCGCCCTTGCTATCGAGGCAGCCATGACTGGTCACCTGGTCATGGGCACACTTCACACCATAAGTGCTGCCAAGACCGTTGACAGGGTCATCGAGATATTTCCAACCCACCAGCAACCCCAAGTAAGGGCCACTCTAGCAGATGCCCTCAGAGCCGTAATATCCCAGACAATGTTCAAAAGAGTGGACATCCCTGGTAGATGTGTGGCCTTTGAGATCCTAATAGCCACCCCTGCTGTCAGGAATCTCATCAGGGAAGGCAAGACCTATCAGATTCCCTCCTCAATGCAGACTGGGAAGAAATATGGCATGCAGACCCTGGATGACGCCATCATGGATCTACTGCAACGTGGTTGGATCGACCCTGATGAAGCCTATGCCAAGTGTGTTGACAAGGCAAAATTCAAACCCTACGCCAGGAGCGCTCCAGCAGATTTCACAGAGGTAGGTTAACCATGAGAAGGGCTGAATTAAATCAGATACTCGAGGAAATGCTCGCTGCTCACCCCAGAATCTCGGATCTCAACTTTACCGTGGGCAGACCTTGTCAGGTGGCTGCAGATGGGAAACTCCATATCGCCCCTCCTGCACTTGCCACTGAAAAATTGGTGCCTTACCAGACGGAACAGTTGGCCCTGAGCCTTATTGATGACAATAGAAGACTCCTTGCAGACCTCTTCCTCCACGGCTCTTGTGACTTCTCATATAAACTGGACAGTGGTCCAAGATTCCGCGTGAACGTCTTTTCCCAGAAAGGGACATACAGTATCGTCATGAGAAAACTCGAGAGCAGGGTACCAACCATAGACGAACTGGACCTGCCCGAATGTTTCAAACAGATGGCCCGTGAAAAAAATGGGGTGATACTATTCACTGGTGCAACTGGTACGGGTAAAACCACGTCCTTGGCGGCCATCTTGGATCAAATCAACAGAAATGAACAACTACACGTAATCACCCTGGAAGACCCTGTGGAATACGTTCATATCCCACAGAAGGCCACTTTCAATCAACGGGAACTCGGACAGGATTTTGACACCTTTGCAAATGGCCTGAGGGCTGCACTGCGCCAGGCCCCACATGTCATACTCGTTGGTGAAATCAGGGATAGGGAAACTGTTGAGATCGCCCTGAACGCTGCAGAGACTGGTCACCTTGTCTTCAGTACGGTGCATACAGTAAGTGCAGGCCATACCATAAATAGGATACTTGGGATGTTCTCAACAGAAGAGGAACGACAGGTCCGTTTCCGCCTTGCAGATTCCCTTAGATGGGTGGTGGGCCAGAGGCTCCTGCCTAAAAAAGAGGGTGGAAGAATTGCCGTGTTTGAGATCATGCAGAACAATGTAAGGGTAAAGGACAGCATTATCAACGGGGAAAGGGAAGGGAAGACCTTTTACGAGATCATTGAAAACGGCCATGCTTACGACATGAAGACCTTCGATCAGCATATTGTCGAGATATTTGCCAAAGGCCTTATCGATGAAGAAACAGCCCTGGCCTATGCAAGCAACAGGGCAAAGCTCCGTCAGGGTATTGACAGGATAAAGGCCAGCCGTGGTGAGGCCACTACCGACATAGAAAACCTGGAAATCGAAGATGAATACTTTGCCCGTCAATACTAATCCAGCAGAGGAACATCATGGAAATTGTCTGCAAAAACTGTAATAAACGCTACAAGATAGACGAATCCAAGCTACCCCCAAAAGAGAAGGTCTATATAAAATGTGCTGGTTGCCTGCAAAAGATCGAGATCGATCCTACCGCACACAAAAGAGACGAACCTGTCCAGGACAACCAGTTCAAACCCTCTAAACCAATTGAATATTTTGAACCAGGTACCAAGACAGCCCTCATCTATTGTGAAGATGTCCAGGCCCGCCTCGAGATGGAAAAGAATCTTAACAAGATGGCTTTCGAGGTACGGATAATGAACAATGAAAATGAGGCCCGCCATTACTTCCGATACAATATATTTGATGTGGTATTGATCTACCAAAAAGGCCCTGATCCAGAAAAAAACCTATTGGATGTACTCGATTATTTCAACAATCTCTCCCCAGAGATAAGAAGGGCGATCGTAGTATTATATATCTACTTGGGAGGCAACAAATACAATTTCCTGGAGGCATTCTCAAAGGGGGTAGATATAACGCTAAATCCCATGGATCTCAGCAATCTCCATGAAATGCTCCCTGCCCTGATGGATGAAAAAAAGGCCAGATACAAGATATTTCAGGAATGCCTACGAAAGGTTGAGGAATCGGTATTTTGATGCCTGAATTGCCATATAAACCCACAATCGTACACCTCAAGCACCTGGATGATGAGTTAGTACATCTTATCCCATTGTATTGTTAGCTCATAGTGAATCCAACTCATTACAAGTAGATGATGAAATACATAATCTGGGACAAACACATATAGATTTGACACAATTGTGCAGAAGAGAAGGACTAAATCCGATTACGAATCTACCTTGCCGCGCGCGCATAGTTGTTGCTTTTTAAAAATCTTGCCTTGACAACGTTATTGACCGAGAGGAAAAGGAAAAAGGCGACGACAACAGCTACGATCAACCACCCAAGGCCTTTACTTGAAATTTTCCAGAACAGCAAGGATAGAGATAATTGCAATAGTCCATATGCACACGATATCTTCCAGTGGGCAATGCCTGCCTCATTTGCCAGCACCTGGTATAGATGCCTTCTATGGGGAGCTGTCAGATTTTGACCGTCCTTTATGCGTTCAGCCATTGTGATGAGTTCATCTGCATAGAATGGAAAGAGAAAGCAGGCCAGCAAAAAAGATTCAGTTAGATTGGAAGAATACACAATAACGACTGCTCCAAATACAAAACCGAGAAGGATGCTGCCCACGTCTCCCATGAACACCCTTGCCTTTGGTAGATTAAAAGGCAGGAAGCCAGCACAGGCCAAGGCCAATCCAAGGCATATCATCGCAAGTCCTTGTGCCTTGTGACAAGTCAGCCCATAACATGTCAACAGTCCGAATCCGACGATCCCGGTAATGGCAGCAATACCATTTATACCATCCATAAAATTGAAAAAGTTGGCTGTACCAACAATAAAAACCGAGGCCCCCCAAAGATATAAGACAATAAAAACAAAGGGAGCTGAATCGAATCTGAACAAGGATAGAGAAGAAGATGTCATATGTGGCGGATTCAAAAGCAGTAGAAAGGCTGCCCCAAACTGTATGACAAGCCTAACAATAGGAGATATGTTCATCCTATCTCCCATGAGACTCATGACAGAAACAATAGTTGCTGATAAAAAAAAATAGACAGAGACATGGTAAAAGCAACATCCAGCAATAAAAGCGAGCAAGATTCCTACACCACCGCCCTTGGGGGTTGGGATACAGTGGGAACTCCGGTGAGTGGGCATATCGACAAATCCCATTCGAAAGCCCAGGCGACTTATCAGCCAAGCCCCCACAGCCCCCAAAAAAAATTCCAATAAGAGAAAAGGCAGATTTTCAAGTAAGGGGACAGTAAAAAAGGCCATTACCTATGGTCCTCTAAACCCAGAAACCATTCTGCAATCTGCCTAAAACCTTCATCCTTGCTGATCACTGGCTGCCAGCCCAGAAGTCTTTTCACCTTGCTGATATCAACCTGAAGGGAACCCAAAAGTCTCTTGGCAAGGTCATTCCTCCCTGCCATCTTGAATCCCATTTTTAGAAGGTGCTGTGGTATTGGTAAAAGCATTGCAGACGTGCCCAATGCATTGGCAAGGCGCCTCAATAAATCGGTAGTGGAAAGATCCTCGCCATCAGACACAAAAAAGACCTGATTTTTTGCTGCTGGGTGCTCTATACAACAAATTATCAGGTCTATGAGGTTATCAATGGCCACAAGGCTACGCCTGTTGTGGACAGAGCCAAGAGGTAAAGGGCGCCCTTTATAAATCCACTCGATCATCCTAAAGAAATTGGCTTTGACTCCTGGACCATAAACAAGGGGGGGACGGATTATGACCACCTCCATGCCCGTTTGCTTGGAAAGTGCCAGCAGACCTTTTTCTGCTTCCAATTTGGATATTGCATATGGATCAGAAGGATTGGGGAGATCTGTCTCAGTAAATGGTTTGCCCTTCCTGGTCTCTTCCCCATTTACCTTTACCGTGCTCAGGAAAATAAACCTCCGCACACCACATTCTGCAGCCTGCCTTGCCAAATTCAACGTACCTGCCACATTCACCATCCGATACTCTTCCAGAGGTGACTGGCTCTTATCATTCATCACATGAACCCTTGCAGCAAGATGTACTACGGCGCCAACGCCTTCAAGAGCTCGCCTGCAGTCCGCAGTAGCCATATCACCTATGACCATGCAATCCACAAGGCCTTCTAAAGAATCTGTAAGATATGTGCGGGACAAGGCACGAAGAGCTATTTTTTCCCTGGCCAATGCATTCAATAGATTGGTACCAATAAAGCCACTGGCTCCTGTTACCAGGACTCTATCCCGGTACCCTTCTCTTTTCTTCCTGGTCGTGTTTTGTTTCAATGATCTAATTTCTTCGGCTTTTTAAGTAATTGAAATATCTTGAAAGGGAACTTGGTCAAGATCAAAAGAATATTTGTATACACCTTATTTTGCCGACAAGCCTTGACTACTTCGCTGTTCAATATCCAAAAAGATTTGAATCCGCTTGTACTGATACCTCCCATCCTCATTCTTACCAAGATGGCAGGGATCCTTGCAAAAGAAAAACCATGAACGAGAAACATTCTAACAAACATCTCATAATCAGCAGCTATCCTGTAATCCAAGGAATAGAGGCCTGCGTGTTTATAAGTGGCCGACTTGATGAATGTCGCAGGATGTGGCGGCATCCATCCGATTCTCAACTTCCAAGGCTGAAAATATTTACTGGAGTAATAACGTCTTATTTTGCGAAGATCATCCCTGTCTACCCATACGACATCTCCAAGCACTATATCGGATCTGCTTTCTATAAATTTTTCCACTACCTTTTGTATGACAAACTCATCCTCATAGACATCGTCTGAATTGAGGATCCCTATAACATCCCCTGAGGCCAACCCTATCCCCTTATTCATTGCATCGTAAATGCCCCGATCCGGTTCTGTAACAAAGTGATGGATATGATGTCTATAGCGGTGGATCACATCAAGTGTGCCATCGGAAGAGGCCCCATCTACAACGATATATTCTATATCTGGATAGGTTTGGGACATTACTGAATTGATGCTGTCCTCTATCGTGGAGACAGAATTTAGGCATACAGTGATTATTGAAACTTTCATGAACGAGTATGTATTTCTATTGTCTTGACACCATCCAGTCGCCCAGTACCAAGATATCCATCTTGGTCCTGATAAAACAGTGTAGGGCCTCTTCTGGTCGGCAAACAATAGGTTCATTTTCATTAAAAGAGGTATTTAGCACCACAGGTACACCCGAAATCTTGCGAAATTCTTCTATAAGACGCCAATACCTGGGATTGATATCCCTACTGACGGTTTGAAGACGCCCAGTGCCATCCACGTGAGTGACCGCAGGGATGAGTTTGCGTTTTTCTGCCCTTATCCTATAGACCTTGAGCATAAATGGATCGGGATAATCTATCTCAAAAAAATTACCCGTTTCCTCTTCGAGAATAGAAGGCGCAAAAGGCCTGAATGATTCTCGACGCTTTATCTTAAGATTCAAGATATCCTTCATGTCAGGCCGCCTGGGATCACAGACAATACTCCTATTTCCAAGGGCCCTTGGCCCCCACTCCATGCGCCCCTGAAACCATCCAACCACAAGCCCGTCTGATATAGCCTTGGCTACCTTTTTACACAATATCCCTTCATCTGCCACCCGTTGGATCAAAAATTCTTCATCACTATCACCAAGACGCTTCTGATAAACAGTATCACTTTTTTCCTCGTGGTCTTCAACAAGTCCCAGGACACTACTATAGTCTTCATCACTAAACTGTGGTCCCCAGAAAGGCGATTTCAACACAAAACCTCTGGATCTTTCAAGGCAGTGATGCCATACATAAAAGGCAGCCCCAATAGCTCCACCTGCATCCCCTGCAGCAGGCTGGATATAGACCTCCTTAAACGGTGTATTGGCAAATATCTTCCCATTTGCAAGACTGTTCATGGCACAGCCGCCTGCCAGAGAAAGGCAGTCGCTCTTGGTCCTTTCATAAACGGCATTTAGGATCTCAAAAAAGACCTCTTCATAACGAGCCTGGAGCGAGGCAGCAATATCCATATGGCGCTGATTTAATTCCTCATGAGACATTCGAGCACGTCCAAATAACACTTCCATATTCTCAGAAAAAACCCTGCCCATTTTCGGTTCTCCATCCTCCCAGGTCATGGTGATGCCTTCAGAATGATGGACAAAATAATCGAGATTCAAGACAAATCTGCCACTTCCATCGGATTGGATGACCTGACGCATTTCCTTAAGGTATATAGGTTTACCATATGCGGCCATACCCATGACCTTGTACTCGTCTCCATACTTCATGAAGCCCAAGTATTGAGTAAATGCCAGATAAAAAAGCCCAAGTGAATGGGGGAAAAATATCCTTTCGAGCACATCTATTTCCCCCTTGTAGCCTTCAGCAGACATAGAACCCACAAAATCACCAAAACCATCCACTGAAACTAGGGCAGAACGGTCGAAAGGAGAGACAAAAAACGAACTGGCCAGATGGGCCAAGTGATGCTCTACATTGATAACTTTTGCCTTAATTTCACCAGTACTAAGCCCCAAGGCGCCTGCAAGAAGTGATTTTACATCTTTTACCCTGGAGGCATTTCTCAATCGGTCAGTAACCAATTTTAGAGAAGGCCTCTTGGAAAAAGCAAATAGTGCCTTTTTCATAAAATTTGCCTTGGGATCACGATTGATACCGATATAATCCACATCGAAAATGCTGATGCCACCTTCTTCAAGACAGTATTGCACAGACCTTACTGGCATTCCTGCCCAGTGTTTCACACGCAGGAAACGCTCCTCTTCAACGGCTGCCACTAACTTACCATCCTTAACCAAGCAGGCAGAAGAATCACCATGATATGCATTGAGCCCTAGGATGTTCATTGGGAATTCCTTTCTATGGGGATTTTGATTGATGGCCTCTTCCCCCCATTACTTAAAATTTGAGTGTATGCCTTAAGGTATAACTTAATACAAGAACTCATATCTAACTTTTCAACGGCTATGGCCCTGGATTTTTGCCCGAATTCCACCCTCTTTTCCCTATTTCTAATGAGATAGCCCACCCTGTCAGCCATGGCAACAGCATCTCCAACACCCACTATAAAGCCATTTTCATGATTCTGGACATAGAGCGAGACATCACCCACATCTGTTGAGACAATAGGTTTTGCCATGCTCATGGCCTCCCAGACAGAAAGCGGAGACGATTCCGCCCTGGAAGAACATAAGTATACGTCAAAGGTCTTCAAAAAAGGACGGACATCCTTCTTGGGTCCGAGAAAATCGAGATTCGTCACAGAAAGCTCCTTGCAAAGAAGCTGAAGTTTTGCATGATAAGGCCTCTGTCTTTCGAAAATAGATCCAATCACAACAAAAAAAAGATTGTCAAATCTTCTATTCAAGATAGAAGCTGCCTTAATGAATGTCTCCAGGTCTTTTACAGGATTGACATTGGCAACAGTACCAATGATCATCCTATCTTTTTGTCTATAGCCATCCGCAATATTGGCTAACGATATCTCTGGGTCAAACACTCTTGAATCAACTGGGGCAGGGATAATAAATTCTGGTTTGTGGCCTTTTAGAAAGGGTTTATAAAAATCCCTGGACCTATTTGATGCAAAGAAAAATGCGTCAGCCAAGGGATTAATAAAACGAAATAACTGACAGATCATCCATGGCACATATGTATCATTCAGATGCCAAACAACCTTTATCCCCGCTAATTTCCCTGCAACTATCCCCTTGTACTGCCAAGAGCCGCCACTGACATGAACAAGATCAAAATTTTCTTTACGAAAATAACGCGCAAGTTGCACTATCTCATACCACGAAAAAAAAAGGTAACGAACGGCTACCTTGGGATCTTTGGTGATCTTACTCATGTGAAAGGTGCGATAAGGGATGAAATATTGGTCCAGCAGATCTCGAAATCTATCTGAATTTGCAAATGGTAAAACAACAGTGGTATCTATGTCTGGCATCAATGCCTTTGCAACATTGGCTATCCTGATCTGGGGACCACCGAGCTTACCTTCTTCAATGATATTGGCAATACGTGGACGCTTTGCTCTAAGTGAGGAATTCATATCTCTCTACTATGGGCAGTGATCGTAGTTAATAGATCTCGGCATGCCTTGTCCACTCTATCACTTGTTTCGCATGGCTTGATTTATCAAATCCCTTAAACAATGTCGCCATGGTTTCTATTGCCCCCCTGCCAATCCTCTGCCTGAGCTTCTCATCTTTGATCAAATTTAATACCTTCAGTTCAATATCGAGTTTATCACCTGCCTGGATCTTCAAACAGTTTCGACCATGTTTCATCACTGAACCAATGGATCCCACAAAAGTGGTAATGATGGGAAGACCAAAACACATTGCCTCGTATAAAACCCGGGGGAAGCCCTCATGATGAGAAGGCAAGATAAAGATATCGCTCCTCATGTATAATTCCCTGATCTTTTCCCTGTCATCGACGAGACCAGTCAATGTTACGGACTCGGCAAGTCCTCTTGCCTTACACCTTTCTTGCACCTGGGAGAAGTCAGGGCCATCTCCGGCAATTACCAAATGTAGTCTGTCATCTTTTTTCCGCAGTGATTCAAAGGCATCCAGTAGATCCAATATCCCCTTGGCCCGTTCGATACGGCTCAGAAACAGTAAGTTTATCGTATGCCCAAGGCCAAAATCTCTATGGATATAAAGGTCATTACTGCAAAGCTCGATCATTGGAACAACAAGCTCGGTGCGGATATTCAATGGCGTGATCTTTGAAAGATAATCATGTCCAGTAACCAAAACAAAACTGGCGTGCCTGAACAGATGTGCATAGACCTTCTCCCCAAATCTCATCATGCCTTTCGACCAATCTCCCCTGACATAGAGGGCATATTTTCTACCTAAGACTCTACACAAAATGGCGTATATCATGGGTATATGACCAGGCACACATAAATAGAAGAACGATTCTTTTTTTACTACAGGGGCGGCTCTTAAAAAGGCCGTAATGTAATTGAATATCTTTAAAACTATATTGGAATGTTTCACCGAGAGATTGAGAGTGACTATTCTTAGATTTGAACGATTGTCAAGATGCCAATCGACAAAGCTATTTTCTGAAACATCAACGGCCAGTTGAGATAATATAACGAAATCAAAATATTCCAGGAGTTCACCAAGGAAAGGCCTATAACTCCTATGCAAATAATATCTTCCATTATACCAACCAATGGCACCATTAGGGACAAAAACCAACTTTTTTTCGTCAGATACTCTTGCCATTTTAAGCTAAAATTAACATACTAAAAATCAGTATTACACCATAAATATCTATAGTGAAAATTAATCATCAAACCAAAGAAAAGCCATGCAAGACCTGTAAAAATTATATTATGTGCCATAGCGCATATCAACCAGGAAAATAAACCATATTTTATGGAATCGAAATAAAACCGATAAGTATCTTTCAAGTTTTTACTTGTCTTCAATATATTAATCAATACAGCAACAAATAAAGCGAACCAAAAAAACGAAAATATTCCTAAACCCCAAATAAGTTGTGTAATAATATTATGTGGATCTGTAAGTCCATATTCATAAGTAGAGATATATGACAATCCATGTCCTAAAGGACATTTTACTACATTCATAATTGCATGCTTTAAAAAATACAATCTTTCATTATCAGATTCTTTCTGCTTTGCTAAAAATACGTCATTTACTGGAGCATTAGAATAATGCACTTGAATACGAAACATATAGACATCAATTACTTGCGGAAACCTAAAAACAAGAACAAAAGCAAAAGACAATATTAGTCCAGATAATATCAAAATATTTCTCAACTTCAATAGAAAATTGCCATTATAGCCAAATAGAAAATATATTATACAAGAAATCAATATAGCAGTGATGCCAGCAAGATTATGAGTCAAGATAAGAACGAGTAATCCCATGAAATAGGTCGAGATTAATATGATTCTTAAAAAATTATGCCTGAGGTTGAGAAAAATTATAAAACTTGCTGGCAAGACAAGAGAAAAATATGCAGCCATTGCTGAGCGCCTCATAAAAAAGCCACTTGCTTGATAAATTTCTTCTCCATTGACTTTTGTTGAGATTTTCAACATGTTTACATATGGAATATCGATTATTCCTAAAAAATCTATGAGTGTCAGGCCAGCAGACAAAAATATCCCCAGAAACAGAAAGAAAAAAAGTAATCTCAAGCGAAATAACGAAATATGAATTAATGTAATAGCTATACAAAAAAGAATATATCCTGTCAAAAATATAAGATTTGTATAGGCACGAGTTGTATCATCAAGAATAAAAAAAGATGACAATAGAAGCCATAAAATCAATAATAATAAAATTACAAAGATCTTTCTACGAAGAAAAACATATAGACTATCAATAAAGTATAATCCAATTAAACTTAAGAGTATAACAGATGACACACCCAAGGCAGTCTCCTTGGATGAAAATCTAAACAATGTGCCCAAAGGCGCAACAAAGACATAGACACACAATAATATAAAAGAGAACCTATCTCTAAATTCTTTTACAGATATGCTTAGATTTCTGATGTCTGTCATGCCAGATGAAAAAACAAAAAAGTGCCCATTGATCTGTATATGTCAAGGTCATTTCTTGGGGATTGTCGATTCTTCTTGCAATATCTGGATTCAGATAGTCGTAAACTGATCGTGGAATCGAATTGAAGACCTCTGTCAAATAACTGTTGATTTTAGTATCCGCCCATTTACCCATTGGTACACTGAACCCCTTCTTTTTCCTATAAATCGACTCATGGGGCAAATTCCTCTCTGCTATCTTTTTCAATATATATTTGGGCCTTGTCCTTATTATACCTGGCTGTTTCAGAGAAGATGCCAGCATGAACGCTGTTTCGACCAATCTATGATCCAAAAAAGGAACACGCACTTCTAGGGAATTGGCCATGCTGGCACGATCCACCTTTACCAGCATGTCGTTTGGCAGGTTATTTTTGATACAAAGGGCGAGCATGCCTTCAAGATTATTGGGTAGTCCATGCCTGTCCACTTGGGACTTAATAAAATCAGGATGGGGCTCTCCGGCCTTGGACACGTCCGGATGCACTATCTCATCAGCTTGTTGCGATTTGATATGATAAAAAATATATCTCTGGGCAAGAGAGCGCCCCTTAAAATTTTTCAATCTTTCAAATGCGATAGCAAAGCGGTTAAAAGTCCCTAACATCTTCCCTGCTGACAATATGGCATTCATCACACCATTAATCATTGGATGCCTGTCTGAATACGAAGAAATATTCTGCAGCCTAAAGCCATAACCGGCAAAAACCTCATCTCCACCATCTCCAGACAAGGCCACAGGAAAATAGTGCCGAGCATTCCTACAGACCTGATAGGTGGCAATCAAAGAAGAGTCTGCAAAGGGTTGATCACAGCAATCCACTATCTTTATTATCTCCTCGAAAGGCGGTACCTGTTCCATCATGTCAACCTTTAGGGAAACCCCCAAACGATCTGCAACCATTCGCGCGTAACTGGACTCATCAAATTCGGGCTCCCTAAAGCCTATACAAAAGGCATTTATATCACCAGTAATTTCCTTTGCGAATAGGGTGACCAGACTTGAATCCACTCCTCCACTCAGGAAAGAGCCTATTGGCACGTCTGCTACGAGATGAATATCGACCGCCTCTTTCAACTTGGACTCCACAAGTTCAATAGCCTCTTTCTCATCCGAAATGGTCTGGGCCAAACAGGGTTGCCAAAATTCCCGTTTGTCCATATATCCATTGAATACCACTAATTCTTCGCCAGGCAGGACCGCATACACTTCCTTATAAATCGTATTAGGGGCCGGGATATAATGATATTTGAAATATTGGAGAACCGATTCTGGAGAAATTTCTGGTTCTATCAGGCCACTTAACATCAAGCTGTTGATGTCTGAGGAGAAGATCAGGTGCTTGCCATCCCAATAATAAAAAAGCGGTTTGATTCCAAAGCGGTCACGAGTCAAGACACACAGGGATCTTTCAACATCCCAAATAGCTATGGCAAACATACCTCTCAAATGACAGACAAAGTCTGTACCCCATTCCTCATACGCCTGCACAATAACTTCGGTATCCGTTCTCGTCCTGAACCTATGGCCTCTAACTTCAAGCTCCTGCCTAAGTTCTAAAAAATTGTAGATTTCACCATTAAAGGTTATCCATACGGTCTCGGTTTCGTTAGACATTGGCTGACGGCCATCATGAGATAAATCTATTATGGAAAGACGCCTATGGGCCAAACCGATATTATAACCAGAGTTCAGATGCTGGGCCTCTATCTCTTGTAACTCTTGAAATCTCAAACATCTCTCCCCTCTCCCTTGGGAAGCACCCCTTAGCAGGACAGCACCCTTGTCATCTGGCCCTCTATTGGACATAACATCCCGCATACTAATGATTACATCAGGATTGACTGGGGTCCCATCTATATTGATTATTCCGCATATTCCACACATAACTAAGCAATATTTTTACTGGTAGATCGAAAAAATCTGCTACGAATAGCAGATTGTAAAAATGCAAGATCCGATCTACTGGGCACAAGTATTTCACGAAAAGTGAGACCAGTAAGATATCTAAAACTTACAATTAAGATCAATGAACTGAACAAGTAATTTATTGTCACACTGACTGCAGCACCATTTAGTTGAAAAATTGGGAACAATGTATAAATAAGGATGATATTTATCAAGACACCTATTGCTACACTTATGGAAGCAATACCTGGATGGTCTGTCCCAAGCAGATACGATACAAATATCTTTGCCCCACATCTTACAATTGTTCCAATTATCAAAATGCGCACCAATGAGACAGAAGCCAGAAATGCTGGAGAAAAGAGCATCTTAATAATGGGTTGAGCAAATATACCAAGCAGTATCAAGATAATACCGCAAATTAGACCACTTATACGGGCGCATTGGGCCACCAGTTCCTGTCGTCCTGTCGTACTGGCTGCGACCCTGGGAAAGATGACTGCGAAAAAAACATCTGGGATCATCTCAATCCTCACTGTCAAAGCAATTGCGACAGAAAACAAGCCTATTTCTTCTTTAGTAGCAAAAAAAGCCAATATAATTGTAGCAATATGGAAATTTAAAATATTACTTAATCTACCAAGATAATAACGAACACCATATGATAAGATGTTCTTTAAAGATAACCAGTGTATTCTAACTAATTTTACATGAAATCTAAAAAAATAAAAAAACAAAGACAAGAAAATAATTATTAAATCTGAACATATATTTGCAAGAAGAGCACCTTCGACGCCATAAGACAACCAGAGCACAAAAAACAACACCAAGATAAGTCTATTCAACTCACGAAGAACCAGCAAAAAACCATAAAGCTGAAAACTACCAATTGCAGTAAAAAGTTGAAGATAAATATTCGCATATAATAAACAAGGAACATAAAATAAAGACAACAAAAAAGCACTATATGATGCCTTGGATATAAAAGCAAATGGAAGCTGCAAAACTATATAACCACAAAAAATAGCACAAAATGAAATCAGCGAGATCAGAACAAAACTTATGGTAATTGATTCGGAAAGGGATAATCTTTTTGAAGACACAAAATAACTAAATGCAATATCACTGCCCAATGAAAATACATAAATAAGCAAACTAGTGAAAATCAAACAGACAGCATAAGAACCACGACCAGCAGGAAGAAGAAACCAAGCAAGGCAGCCCTGAATTGCAATCGTCAATCCAACATTAAAAACACGAGCGATAAAAGTATTGGTAAAATCGTTTATCCCTGAGGCCATGATGTTATATAAATTAGACCCAATAAGTAACCCAAATTAACGACAGTAGATGGCAGTGTGGGTAAATCACTTGGGTTTTGCAGCAATAAGAAAATTCATTGCAAGAGACGGCAAAGGGTTAGTTCTTGACAATACCTTCTCAAGAGGGGCACGTAAGCGGATAAAACGCACGTATTTACGTCTGTGAAACAAGTAGCCATAACCTCTCACTTCAACTGGCTCGAATCCAGAATCTTCGAGAATCGCCTTGGCCTCGTTCAGTGTCAACATGGCACGACGTTTGGTACCCTTCAACAAGTACCTGAATCTTAAATAGCCTCCTGTCAAGCTAAGAGGATTCAGATGAAAGTTGGCCACCAGCAATCCATCTTTCTTCAATCTCAAGGCAATGGCCTCCAAGGCGCTTTTTCTCAATGTAGGCTGGGCATTCAGAAAAAATCGAAAGGCAGTAACCAGATCAAATCGTTTGTCCAGAAGCGCTGGATTGGTGGTGAGATCTCCTTCGAGCAAGGATGAACTTTTACATCGACTGCGTGCCACCCTCAACATATCACTGGAGATGTCAACACCGTGGGTTTCCTCGATATGTTTCTCCAGAAAAGATAAGACCCTGCCTGTACCACAGGCGAAATCAAGCGCTCTTTTGGGATAGGGGTCCATTTTATCTATTATTTCCTTTAGCAGTATGCGCTCGATCTCCCAAAAGAGGTGATTTGTGGTGCCTGATATCCAGAATTGTGGATCATATTCCTTGACCTTTGAAGGTCCTTTGTGACTGTCCCGATAGTCTTGAAAGGATATGTCAACCATTGATGATTCCATGCCTTGTTCTAAGGTAATTCACGACCAGCTTCATCTGATGTAATGGACGTTTCCAAAATGGCCTTTTTTTGATTTCCTTCTGATGATATATCTTGTGCATAATAAGTTCCCGTCCCAATTCGTTTTTTAGGGCATTGACTGTCTTATCATCAACCCCTGCCCTTTTTACATATGCCTGGAAAAATAGATTCAATTTGTCCAAGGGAAACTGGAAATCCCACCATAGCGGCACCCACCATGGGGCCATGAAGGCAGCCAAATCCACAACAGGTGAAGCCATGGTATAGACCTGTGATATCCAGGGACGCACTCCCCAATCGAAAACCACCAACCGTCCCTTGGAGATACAGAGATTGTTGGGCATGAAATCTCCATGGACATATACATTGCCTTTCCTGCCTTTATCCTCATATCTGACAATCGAAATTTCTTCTGGCAGATGCAATCGAGTGTGTATCAAGGCAAGGAGTTCGCCAGCCCTGTGGAACCACACAGCATCCATGTGACAAGAAAGAGGCTCCATGGCCTCTATCTTTTCAAAGACAAGGATACCTTTGGTCTCATCATATCCTTTGAGCAAAGGAGAATAGAAGTACTTGTGTTGCCGCAGGATCTTATGTGCAGCTTTGGCCTTTTCACACTCGATCAGAAAGGCCAATTCATCATTACTGACATCAACTCCTTTACTAAATATGCCAAAGGAGGACGGATTGGTTTCCCTTATCATGGTGGTAGTCAGGATCTCACTAACCAGTAAACCATTCGATGGTGGAATCGAGACCTTGTGCCAGATCCCATTGGCACTTCCATCCCAACATCTGTCGAGCCTTTGTTGTATCGGAAAAATTCCTTCTTACATCACCTATCCGGGGCTCTGTTTTGATAACTTCAGGTCTTGAGATGCCATGCCTTTCCAAGGCACTAATGAGCAGTTCGGTCATTTCATCAAGTGTGGTCTCTCGATTGGTCGCTATTTGAAAAATTTCTCCACCAATGCCCTCCCTTGTTGCCGCGAGTACCAATGCATTTATCAAATCGTCTATAAAGATGAAGTCCCTGGTCTGGCTACCATCACCATAGATTTCCAAGGTCTCACCGTTTAGTGCCTGTTTTATAAACTTTGCCACGACGCTGGTCTTATGTGTAGAGCCAGGACCATAGACATTACTGAATCTCAAGGCGACAGTTTCAAGGCCGAATGTCCTGAAATAGGCAGAACAATAACCCTCTCCAGCCAATTTACTGGCACCATATGGAGAGACTGGATGAGGGGGTAATTCCTCGTGAATAGGTGGCTCCACCTCTCCAGCAGGAGCACCACTTGAGGCAAAAACGAAACGTTTTATTCCTGTCATCCTGGCTGCTTCCAACATATTAAAGGTACCTATCACATTGGATTCCATGTCCAGCCTTGGATTTTCCACTGACTTTGGCACACCTGTATTGGCAGCCAGGTGGACTACAATATCCATATCTCGACAGCATGCCTGGGTCAGATCGGCATCACGTATGTCACCTGGAACAAGTTCCACAATCTTGTTTTGAATCGCCGACGAGACAGATCCAGATCGAGAATGCATATACCCCTGACCATTACTTAGAGACAAGGGGTGAATCTCCTTGAAATTACAAACAGATGCCAAGTCTTCACGCGTGCCTACGGAAAGATTGTCCAGGATACGTATCCTGCTTGCCAGTCCTTTCCCCAATAGATACCTTATAAGCGAAGTACCAATAAAGCCACATCCTCCTGTTATCAACCACCTGATATCTTTTACCATTTCACCCTACGAAAAATTTTATGTTTATGGATGCCTGCTGCATGCCGTTCGACCTTTTCAAACATGCCGTGAAGCACTTCATCTGTCATTAGATGCGGCTTCAGGCCAAGTTCTTTGAGCCCAGTATAAGCGGGATTATAATAATGTTCTTCCAATTCTATCCTGGGATTTTCTACACTTCTTATCTCCACCTCGTGTCCTCTGTCGAGCCCGACTCGCCTAACCCTCCCAGCAAGTTCATTTACGGAAAATGTCTCGGTTATTTGATTAAATATCCTCAACTCCCCAAACTCTGCGGGATTTAACATGGCAAGTTCCACACAGGCAATGGTATCGCGAATATTTAGATATCCCCTGGTTTGGCCACCTTTACCATATACGGTAAGGGGATAACCAGCCACTGCTTGCACGATGAAGCGATTTACAACAGTACCAAAAAGCTCATCATAATTGAAAAAGGTCGAAAGCCTTTCATCCAATTCAGTCTCTGGTGTAGACAGGCCATAGACAGGGCCCTGCATCAAGTCCGTCACCCTGAGATTCCATGTCCTTACATAAAACCATAAGAGATCCGTATCCTGGATCTTGGTGGTATGATAAAGGGAACTGGCCTGTCTTGGGAACAGAAATCGATCCCTTCTGCCCTTGTGTTCGATCTCAATCCATCCCTCCTCAATATCTATATCTGGTGTACCGTATTCACCCATGGTGCCAAGCTTTATTATATGACACTCTGGCACTATTTCCCTGACAGCCCAGATGATATTTAAAGTGCTGAGCAGATTGTTTGACAGGGTGAGCCTGGCGGCTTCATAGTTTAGCATGGAATAAGGGGCTGAGGGCTGCTCAGCATAATGGACAACAACCTCTGGCTGGAACTTCCTGAAAATATCAATCAAAAATCTATACTCACAACAGTCGCCTATCTCGACCTGCATCTCTTTTCCTGTTATCTCCTTCCATATCCTAATCCTGCTCAAGAGATTTGGAGTAGAAAAGAGGGGCTCCACATCAAGATCTCGGCATAGACTGCGTCTCAAATAATTGTCTACCACAAAGACCTGATGTCCTTTGTAGGAAAAAGCCATTGCAGTAGGCCAGCCGAGATAACCATCTCCACCCAATATCAAGACCCGCATGTAAAAAACCTCTTACTAATGATCTATCTTTCACCCGGCCAGAAACGCCTATCTGGATGCTCCTGCCCTGACTCCAAGGAGCCCAAGAGTTTATTTGCCTTTAAAAAACGACCAAGCTCTTCACGGTTCAAAGGGGGCTCATTGGAGGAGACATAAGGATTTTCTACTGTCTCAGAAACAACATCGGGATAATCGTATCTTATTCGCCTATAAATCCCCCGAAAAGCTGGAAGAACTGCAAAATATCTGGGTAGTTCCACAGCCCTCCGTGTCTCTTCGACACTCATCAGCTCCTCATACATCTTCTCCCCTGGCTTTGCCCCAATCATTACAATCTCTATGGCAGTAGGATCATGCCCATAGCGTGGGGCAAGCTCTTCTATCATCACCTCAGCCAAATCCTCAATACGAATGACAGGCATCTTGGTGACAAACACCTCTCCACCACGGGCAATCATGGCAGAATCGATCACCAGTCGTACAGCTTCCTGTATGCTCATGATAAATCTTGTCATCTCTGGATCTGTAAGCGTGACTGGCCCGCCCTTTTTTATCTGTTCATGAAATATCGGGATAACAGAACCACGAGATCCCAAGACGTTTCCAAAACGGGTAGATGCGAAAATAGGCCCTCCACCCTGAACATTACTATTTGCTGCAGTCATCAGCCTTTCACCCATAAGCTTCGATGTCCCCATGACACTGGTGGGATTGACCGCCTTGTCCGAGCTGGTAAAAATCACCTTTTCCACCTTGTTTTCACATGCAGCGTATATCACGTTCTGCACACCATTTATATTGGTCTGCACTGCCTCGAATGGTGAACGCTCACACAGGATCACATGCTTATATGCAGCAACATGAAACACTATATCTATATTTTTGAACTTGCGACATAGTTTATCCCTGTCCCTAATATCTGCTAAAAAAAAATGGACATTGTCGTGGGCCAGGAAACGCTGTTCCAAGAAAAAAAGTGCGCTCTCATTGTTATCAAGGGCCACGACCTCGGCTGGTCTCTGCCTGCCCTCAAGAAGCTGTCGAACCAATTCAGTACCAACAGTGCCACAGGCACCTGTGACAGCTACTCGTTTACCATTTAAAAAATTGTTCTCCACTTTTTCCCTCTGCTGTTGAAATGGCGAGCCCAATCCCCATCGAGCCCTCCTGTATGGCTTGGTGCAAATATCGAGAAATTACGGTTACAGTCACTTTCTTCCAAGATCACTCTGTAGCATGACCTTGAAAAACGCCAGGAATATCCCAAGAAAAAGCCCCCCTATCACTGCCATGAACCAGATAAGGGTTTTCCTTGGCTTCACTGGATTGAGAGTGTTCGTAGCTGGCCCAAGCACCTTGATGGGTGCTATATGCTCCAACTGGTATCTTAGATCCCCGATCTTTTTTTCCAAAAACGATCTCTTGCCCTGAAGTTCCACTGTTTTTTGGAGTTTCATCTCTGATATAGAGTTCTGGATCTCCTCTATTTCATTTTGCAAGGAAATTATCTGATTTGAGTCCTGATATATATTGGATTGGACATCGACCATGCGCCTCTTGACCTGATCAGCATAAGAGATGTTCTGCTGTATGGAATTCAAAAGAAAAAGCATGGATAGGTCCTGTTGTTTACCCTTAACAAGCAGGGCGTCCCTGGCCTTCATGAGGGCATCTGTATTAACCATCAGCTTCTCAATTATTTCCTCAAAATACTTCAGAAGGGCCTTTTTACTTTCTATCTCCTTTTTGAGTGTTTCTATATCTCTCTTTTTGAGACCTATGAGCTTTGTCTTTTCTGAGATACGATTTTCGAGCTGGGCCACATCTATCTTGTTCAAGGTATTCAGTTGCTGTTCCAACTCGTCGATCTTTTGCTCAATCTCCCGTCTGGCCAAGATGATACTATCGTCTGGAAATTTCCTTAGATAGTAATCCATCCAGCGTCTTATCAATTCTTCCAAAAAGGCCCGTCCCTGATCTGGATCAGGCCAATACATATGGATAGTTATGATATCTCCCTTACGATCGTGTTTGAAGCGGATGGCGCCTATCTTTTTAGACGTATCCTTGTCTGGATGAGGGAATAGATTGACATATTGTCTCTCCTTCAACCATGAAGTGATATCTTCCTTGGGCCAGCCCTTGAGGCCTGATTTGATCTGGATCTTTATGTCATATAGAGGTGTAGTGAAAAGGAGGAATAAAAAAGCCGAAACCAAACAGATAGCCATTGTAACCAAAATTGTGGTTTTCTGACCAGACAACATACGAAATATCTGGACAAGATCTATTTCATCATCATTACAACGATATTTGGCAGAATTATCTGCCAAGTGCTCTCTTTCGACTCTTTCTGCTTCCAAAATCACTATACCCTTTCAATATTCATAGGTTCCTAAAGCAGCCTAACCCAACCTTCCAATACGAGGCGAGGAAATTATCTGAGCGCCACCTTCCAATTTAACCAGGGAAAAGGCCAACTCCTTCGCTTCATGCCATTTATTCTCTTGCAAAAGCAGTATGACCTTATCCAAGGTTTCGTCTAATTCTGCCACAGAAAGCTCGCTTTTGGCCAGAAGGATCTTTTTGTGTTTAGTTGACACCAATTTCTCCTGTTCATAAAAAAGCTCTTCATATAGTTTTTCTCCAGGCCTGAGTCCAGTAAAAATAATATCTATATCCTTCCCAGGAATAAAGCCAGCCAATCGGATCATGCTCTTGGCAAGCTCCACGATCTTTACTGGCTCTCCCATCTCCAGGACAAATATCTCACCACCTCTACCCATTGCCGAGGCCTGTAAAACCAATTCACATGCCTCAGAGATGCACATGAAAAATCTTGTAATCTCTGGATGGGTTACGGTAAGAGGGCCTCCACTCTCCAGTTGCTGCTGAAATATTGGAATGACAGACCCGCTTGAACCCAAAACATTCCCAAACCTTGTAACAACAAAGGCTGTTTCGCTCCTACAATTCAGGGAAAGGCAAAAAAGCTCCCCTAATCGTTTGCTCAATCCCATTATATTAGTAGGATTCACTGCCTTGTCCGTGGAAATGAAGATAAATTTCTCAACGCCTGTCGAATTAGCCATTTCAGCTACATTAATAGTTCCAAGCAAGTTGTTTTTCATTCCCATAACAGGGTTCATCTCCACCATTGGCACATGTTTATAAGCTGCAGCATGAAAAACCACGTGGGGTTTCCATTTATTAAACACATCTTCCATTATTGACCTGTTACAGACATTTGCCAGGCAACAAATGAAATCCATGTCCTGAAAAGACTCCCTGAAAGAACGCTCCATAAAAAACATGGCCTCTTCTCTGGCATCCAAGGCTACAAGTCTCTTAGGCCTATATCTTATTATTTGACGGCATAATTCTGAACCAATGGAACCTGCTGCACCAGTAACGAGTATAACCTTGTTGTTCAGAAAATCCCCTATCAGGTCTCTATCAAGACTTATTGGCTCTCGTCCAAGAAGGTCCTCAGGCCGTACCTCCCTTAGAAGGTTTATAGATTTTCCTCCTGCACCAGAGATCATATCCCTTAAAAGAGGCATTATCCTGCAAGGGATCCCCTTTTTATGACAACTCTCAACAATACGCCTGATATCACGCCCTTTTATACTCGATGATGCAATAAAAACCTTATCAATCCCGAACTTTTCAAGATATGTATCAAGATTTTCAATACTTCCAATAACATCCACGCCCAAGATCTTTCTCCCCTTCTTCCTGCCATCTTTGTCCAAAAGACCCAAGAGGGCGTACTGAGCTGAGCACTTCTGGGTGAGTTCCCTTATGAGAAATTCAGTAGAAGAATCAGTCCCTACAACCAAAACCTTTTCCCTGTCTCCACCATTTTTAAGGGATTGCTCTGAAAAAAAACGGTATAGAAACCTCGTACCACCCAGGAAACACACATACAGCAAGAAATAGATGATCGGAATACTTCTGGGGACCTCGGTAAGTAACCTGTTATACAAAAAAAGAAAGAGGGTAATAGACAGGGAGCCTGTCACGGCTACCATGATTATGTTGGCCAAGTCCCTTATGGATGCTGTTCTCCAGTATCCTTTGTGTTGTCCAAGTAAAAAATAAGTTATCGATTGTACGACAAAAACTAAAGGTAGTGCTTTGTTACATATAGCAATACGATATGGAGATGGATTCAGATTGAGACGCAACCACCATGCCCCATACCAAGCGAGAACAATACAAAAAAGATCACAAAATATACCACATAGGCTGCGCAGGGGATATTTGGCCAAAAATTCCCTGAAAAGTTGTCTCATTTCGCTTCCATTGCTTCAGTGGTTGCCGAGGTATCTCCACATCTCTTTACAGCCCACGCACCTGCCTGAAATGGTATGAAGGAAATGGATTCAAAACACTTGGTCCTATCGGGCTCAAACAACAGCTGGATGAATGCTGTCCTATTAAGCTTAGCATCTACAATGAGTGCTTTATGAAATGGCACATTAAAAATAAGTGAAAGATCAGAAGCGTTATTGTATTCTCCCCAAGATTCCATATGTGGTTTTGGATCGAGTTTAAACATATATATTTTCTTGAGAAAGATGTCTCGCCCCCCCATCCTCAAGCTTCCTCTTTTTCTATTGAGCATAACCACGCCATCAATAATACGGTAGTATGCCTTATCCTGTGTATCTCCGTCAAATACATACGTGCCGAAGTAATACCACAAATCAGCCAAGTCAAGCATTCTATAAGGTATATAGAGATATGCCTTGCCTTCAGGGTATAAAAAATGCTGCCAATCCCTATCCTGGGGAAGACCATATTTTTCAACAAGTACCGACAACAATCCAGGAGATGCCAAGGCTTGCTTCAGGAATGAGATAGCTTCTGTCTCAGAACCAAGCTCCTTGGAGATCTTTTGGAGGCCGGCGATACCTCTAAGAGAAAAAAATCTTATCCAGTTGGCAGAAAGCCGTGGATCCTTGGAGGCAAAGGGTACTGCGCTCAGAAAAACCCTTCTTGGTCTCTGGGTGGCGCCATTTACAAAGACCTTCTTGTCAGCCAAGTATTCAATGAGATAGCCATAATCCCACCAACACCAGACTGGCCCATCATCGGGGTACTGCTTCAATGTCTCTGCAACAGCCATCTCTCCAGGAGAAAAAGAAGGCGCTAAGACCGTGTTCCAGGATGGATAGATTGCCAAGACCATGAGAAGTAGCGCTACAAGCCCACAGACGGGAGAGGAATATCTCTTTAAAGACCTGGTGGCATACTTGTATGTCTCATATACAAAAAAGCCGAACCCAAAGGCAACAACAGGTGCAGTAAAGATCAGGCATTTCCTTATCCAAAACCCCATTATCCCCAGGCCAATAGGAACAACCAGGAAAAGAATGGCCTCTTTCTTTATCCTGATTGCCTGCCACAGGCCGAACAGAGAAAAAACAAATACGGCCCAATGACCAGAGACCTTCTCCACAGCTTCCATGAAAGAAACACCAGTGAGCTCACCAACACCCTTAAAAACAGATGGATATAGGCCTATTTTATTAAGGGTCATACGTTTTATGGAGGTTGCAACAACCGTAAACTGTCTACCCAAATCCCCAAGCCAGCTAACGTCAAGTCCTTGGAACACTGAAACCGATGCGGCTATGAACACGGTCACCATGCCCAATCTAATAATTTTACCGAGCCAGGAAGTCTTGACAAAAAACATACTCAACACATAGGGCACAGCAATCAAAAAGGGGATAAAAAAAAGGGCACGGTGCCACCACTTATAGAAGACTATTGCCATTAATAGAGTGAGAATGCCCAGTTTAATCTTTTGTCTTCTATCATAGGACAGACTGAATTTGTAGGAACAAAAAGGGATAACGAACATGAAAAAGGGGATGAGACTATCTGTATCATACCGGCCAAGACAAGACCTCACGTACCAGGCCAGATTTCCTGCCCCAACAATGGAGCTCATAAAAAATATGGAGACATTTTCATACACTTTGCTCCAGAAAAAAAATACGATAATGAGAGAGGCTGATAGAAAAACCGGCAAAAAGTAGGCAATCCATTCAAGGGGCACGCCGGAGAGCTTGTTGATTATTGCAGTCAGTGTGACCAAAAGTGGCCTGGTTCTGATACGGGTACCAACCGTACCCAAGGCACTGGAATGGTACTCATCCTCCCAGTAGTGTTTTGAAAGATGCAAATAATAATAGCCATCGTAAGTGGTCAATATAGGCTTGCCATTGTAAAAAAATGAATCTTTCTGCATCAAGATATGATGAAATGGAAACAATCTTAAGGCCACGGAAAAAAAGACTGCCAGCAATACTGCCAGCACCAAGCCTTTTTGAGAGTTGTCGAAAAACCTATTTAACATGTTTCAACTTACTCCAAATACTATTGCCAATGAGACAAGATGGATATTGGTCGTTTACTCACTGACGACTCGTCCAGGCGGACAAAAGAGGCCCCTTCAGTATCTGCTGCAAGACCTGTTCCTATTGACCACAGACTGGTTACACTCGCCCTCTATCCCGATGAAAATGGAATTGACCGATTTTTATTCTTGTCAAACTTCGCCAAGTGCCCTATGTATCCCCTGGGACTTGGCAATTCTTTTCAAGGTCTTACTATTTCATGATTTCATGTATGGTTAACATTTTTCCCGTCACTTTGCCACCAACATGTAACCGTCACTATCTCCTGACAACAGTAAAAGTTGTGAACCCCTTGAAAAAACCTTATAATAGCTGCCTGGACTGAAACCTCGAAAAAAGGGCAACAATGGATAGCGACAAACAGATAAAAAGTATACGAAATATTGGGATCATTGCCCACATTGATGCAGGAAAGACAACCTTGACGGAAAGGATCCTCTTTTATACGGGCAAAACCCACAAGATAGGCGAGGTCCACGACGGCCAGGCAACAATGGACTGGATGCCTGAGGAACAAGAACGAGGTATTACCATCACCTCTGCCGTCACAACCTGTTTTTGGAAGGGTAAAGAGATCCATATCATTGATACACCAGGACACGTGGACTTTACCATTGAAGTCGAAAGGTCTCTGAGGGTTCTGGACGGAGCACTTGGTGTATTCTGTGCCGTTGGAGGTGTGGAACCCCAATCAGAAACCGTTTGGCATCAGGCTGACAAATACAAAGTGCCAAAGATGGCCTTTATCAACAAAATGGACAGGCTGGGGGCTGATTTCTGGCGCGTGGTAGACGATCTCAAGGAACGTCTTGGCGTAAATCCATTGATACTCACCATCCCCCTTGGTTCGGAAGACAACTTCCAAGGGGTCTTTGACGTTATCAAACAAAAACTCATCGTCTGGGATGAATCCACGGAAGGGAGGAAATTTGAGGAATTGGACATCCCTGAGGAACACATAGAGTATGTGGCTACTGCCAGGGAACAACTGTTGGAGGCCCTCGCCGAGAGCGACGACGACTTGATGGAAAAATTCCTTGCTGATGAAGATATATCCGAGGCCGAAATCCACAAGGTGGTTAGAAAAGCCTGTCTCACCTTGGCAGGGGTGCCCATTTTCTGTGGATCAGCACTCAAGAACAAGGGGGTTCAGCCGGTCCTTGATGGAATAGGCCGATATCTTCCAAGCCCCCTTGACATCCCTCCAGTAAAGGGGATCAATCCCAAGACAGGAGAAGAAGAGGAACGAAAAGCCAGTATCAAAAGCCCCCTTTCTGCCCTTGCCTTCAAGGTTCAGATGGATCAGGGCAGGAAGATGACCTATGTCAGGGTGTATTCTGGTATCCTGTTTTCAGGGGCAGAGGTGTGGAATGCAACCAAGGAGAAAAAAGAGAAGATAGCCAGGCTCTTGAGGATGCATGCGATAAAGAGGGAAAGGATAAAAGAGGCAGGGGCCGGACAGATTGTTGCAGTCATGGGGCTAAAGCTCGCCCAAACCGGTGACACCCTTTGTGATCCAGAACACCCGATTCTCTTGGAATCCATCGAGACCTATCTCCCTGTTATATCCGTGGCTATCGAGCCCAAATCCACGGCTGATCAAGAAAAGATAGAGCTCGCCCTGGCGAAACTTGCTGAGGAGGACCCCACCTTCAAGGTGAAGGTCGATGAAGAAACTGGCCAGACCATCATATCTGGAATGGGGGAACTGCACTTGGAGGTACTAACCCACAGACTCCTAAGGGAGTTCAAGGTACCAGTCAGGGTGGGCAAACCACAGGTTGTCTATAGGGAAACCATACAGAAACAGGTCGAGGTAACAGAACGATTCGACAGGGAAATTGGTGGTAGCAGACAGACTGCCGAGGTCACACTCACGGTAGAGCCGAGACAAAGGGGAGAGGGCAATCTCGTAGTCGGTGAGCTTCCCGAAGGAATACTCCCAGAGGGATATGAAGAAGAGATATTACAGACCCTAAGCCAGGGACTTGAAAGTGGTGTTGTCCAGGGCTATCCAATGGTTGACACAAAAGTGACTCTAAAGGACGTCAAATTCGACGAGGGCCTGACAACGGAAATAGCCCTCAAGGCTGCTGCATCCATGGCCTTGCGAAAGGCAAGCGAATTGGCAGAGCCCGTACTGTTAGAGCCCATGATGCAAGTAGAAATAATGACACCGGAAAATTTTATGGGCGAGATTATAGGCGACCTCAACGCAAGGGGAGGAAAGGTGGAGCAGATAGAAGCCAGGGGCTCGATCCAGGTCATAAGGGCAATTGTCCCATTGTCTCAAATGTTTGGTTATTCTACTGCCCTGCGCTCCATAACCCAGGGTAGAGCCAATTTTACCATGGTGTTTTCCCATTATGATCCTGTCAAATAGACAGAAAAGACATATTTTCGACTGCAATGCCATTATTGGTCAAAAGGCCAATAGAAATTGATGAGCTATTTCTAATTGCGCTTTTTACGACTATATTCTATCTACATCAAAAAAATCGCCAAAGGAGTCTGATAAACGTGTACGAATCATCTGATTTACGAAAAGGTCTCAAAATCATAATCGATGGTGCACCATACATAATAACCGATTTCCAATTTTCAAAGCCGGGCAAGGGGCAAGCACTCTACAGATGTAAGCTGAAAAACATGATAACAGGCTATACCATGGACAGGACGTATAGGTCCGGTGACAAGTTCGAACCTGCCAATCTCCATGAGGCCAAGATGCAATTCTTATACAATGATGCAACTGGATTTCATTTCATGGATACGAGCACCTATGATCAGGTTACCCTCACCCCCGAACAGGTAGGAGATGCAAAAAACTATCTAAAAGACAACATGGAGGTGAACGTTCTATTTTTCAATGAGACACCCATCAGCATTTCCTTGCCCACCTTTGTTGAACTCGAGGTCGTCAAATCCGATCCTGGTATAAAAGGCGATACTGCCACTGGTGCCACCAAACCTGCAACTCTGGAAACTGGATACACGCTTCAGGTCCCCCTCTTTATAGAGGAAGGGAATATACTCAGGATAGACACCCGCACGGGTGAATATGTGGAAAGGGTAAAAACTAAAGGCTGATCGTGGGGACTTGTCCATCGTGTCTGAAAGAAATCCTTATAAAACGCCACCTGATACTCAAGACCCTAAGGCAATGGTTTTATGACAGGGGGTTCATAGAGATACAGACACCGGTCTCGTCTGATACGCCCATTCCTGAGGCGTCCATAGATCTATTTGAGATAAAGGACGAACAGCCCCGTACATATCTCCTTCCATCGCCAGAGCTCTATTTGAAACCATTGCTGTGTCAGGGGCTAAAAAAATTTTTTTCAATTGGCCCTGCATTTAGGAAAAAGGAAAAAGGGCGGCTACACCTGCCTCAATTTACCATGCTTGAATGGTACCGTGCCCATGCAGACTACACTAAGCTCATGGAAGACTGTCAGGGGCTGATCCTTTCCGCCTGGAAAGTGGTTAGCCAATCAAATGATCCCTCGCTCAGGTATGACAATCATATCATAGACCTTTCTCCCCCATTCGAGGCCATCACTATCCATGATGCCTTCACCCGATATGCCGGCTGGGATCCGATAAGTGTGAGAGACGAAGAACGATTCGATAAAGATCTCGTATTTAAGATAGAGCCCTCCCTGCCCAGACACAGACCTGTATTCCTGCTGGATTTCCCAGCTTGGGCTGCCTCCCTTTCCAGGTTGCAGGAAAAAAATTGCCAAGTGAGTGAACGTGTGGAACTATTCATTGGAGGTATCGAGTTGGCAAATGGCTTTAGCGAGTTGATGGACCCAGAGGAACAGGAAAAAAGATTTCACTATGAAAACAAAAAACGCAGGCACCTGGGACTAACAACATTGACCATCCCCTCTGCATTTCTTTCCTCCTTGAAAGGCTGTCCACCATCGGCAGGCATGGCCCTTGGAGTCGATCGACTCGTTATGCTCCTTACCAACTCCACCCACATCCGCCAGGTCAGCCTCTAATTCCCCCTTAAAGATATCCTGCTACAGCCTCTAAGGACCAACACTCTGGCCTAAACTGCCCATTTATCCTCTCCAAGCCTATTCCTAAAAGGGGCAAGCCCTTTTGGCAGACAACTTGCAATTTGTACATAATCGAGTGCTTTGATCCAGAAATGTCCAATCAATATCCAAAAAACAAAAAATATTTTTATAAATTCTTATTTCTTTTCCGATGAGATTAAAAACAGAATCAGTGGAAAAAAATTATACAGTCGGAGGGTAATCATGTCATATTTCCGGTGGACAAAAATCATATTAACGACCTTTTGCTGCATGCTCATAACCTGTGGCTGCGGCCAAAAGGTCAGGGACTCGGTCAAACCAGTGGATACCACTGCCATAAAAAATCCGACTCCGTGCGCCCAGATAGTAATGCTTCCCTTTGCAGACTATACGGCAGGCCATGCCCCAGACGATTCCCTCAGGCGGCAGATCAAGATCCAATCTGCCATTAGCCAGAGGCTGGCACATGATGGATTTTATATGCCCGTGGAAGAGGATGTGGTGCAATATCTCGTCGATCTCGGGATCATACAGTTGATAGAAACACCTGCCATAGAATCAAAACGAACCAGAAATACACTCTATAGGGAAATGGGCACTGGCTGGTCTGATTCCATGAAGGAACAGATTCAAAGGGTCATGCTCCAAAACGAGATGGCCAATGTCCCAGAAGAAAGGCTCAAGCTCAATCATATAGGCCTTAACAAAGACACTGTAAAACAGATTGGGCAATATTTTGGGGCGGATTTTGTACTAAGAGGAAGGATCGTGGAATACGAAGTCAGACAGGGGCGGATCCTCAATCCCCTTCAGCAAGGCATATTGCCATTCTTTTTCGACTGGACATCTGCAACCATATTTGGTGTAGCCCAATCTGACCAGTATGATCTTTGGCAAGATTTGGCACTTGGAGGCGCCATGGGCGCAGGTCTTGGCTCAATGGCAGATACACCGTTCAATGCACCTACAACAAAAACCAAGACAGTGGGTACCCATCCAAGATTTGCACATACTGTCACCACCACCTCTGGCGGATATGAACATTCGGCTGCATTCAACGCAGGGGTATGGGGCGCAGCCGGGATGGCAGCTGCCTATCTGGCAGCAAAGGGAGGCCATATACCCCAGGCGGTAGTGCAAATAAGTCTTGCACTTCAGGATACCAAGACCGGTAAGGTTGTCTGGGCAAACAGGGTGGAGAAACAGGTTGAGCCTGTGACCATGTGGGCCGATCCTTCGGAGCGGACACAGATGGACAGGGCCATAGAGGAGGCTGCCAAGACCTTGGCTGGAGACCTGACCAAGACGCTGGCAATGTGTAACAAGTGCGGGCAGCCTGTTCAGACCGCATCCCTGGAATGTCGACAGGGACAGGAGGACTTAGCTGGCCAAACCATTCAGGAAGAGACAATCAAGGTAGAACCTCCTGATACCCTTGGTGATGTGATGATATTGGAAAAACAGCCTGAAAATCAGGGTTCTTGAAGATGGTCAGCAAGGAGGATTACATGAAAAGTAAAACGTGCTTCGCATATTTTATTGTATTGGGTGTTCTGCTCAGCCTTGTCTCTGTCTCAAGCTGTCTTGCCGAAGACAGTGATCTGAGCCCATACAATAAGGCCTGCAGTGCAACCAAGACGGGCAGATTGGTCATTTCGCCAACCAGCCTTCAGTTCTACATCAACCAGGAACAATTGGAAAATCCCCAGCCTATACGTGTAGAACTAAACGGCTTTGCCCTCCCCAATTGCACAGATGCAAACTGTACCAAAGAAGATCTGAATGAATTCACATATGATGCAAACGGCACAATAAATGGCACTATACCAAGGACCGATGTCCCCAGTGCCCATAACGTTATCTGGCCAGAAACACTTGATTTTTGTTGGATGGCTGCTCCGACTGAACAATGGATCAAGATGAACGGTCAAGATGCCGGCGTAATCGTACAGGATCCCGATGGCAATCAGACGTTTACAGTCACCATTGATGTACACAAACTGGTTGATGGAGACGTTAATGGCCAGCCCACAGTCAAACAGGGCTGGATACAGGTAACCACCACCATTCATGATCCAAGTGTACCAGGCGACAACGAGACATATCCAACATATGGAAGACAATATATTGATCAGACAATAAAGGACAAGATAACAGCCACACTATCGGACTGGATGCCCTATAAACCCAATCCCGAATATGGACCACCCATCCCAATAAACCAACAGATGTCGACATGGTGGATACCAGTTACGGTCTATATCAATTCCTTGAGGTATGCCGCAGAAGAAAAGGTCTCTACCACAGACTGGATGGACCTGACGCTCAATGTACCAGTGATGGACAACACAAAGGGGGCACTATTCATCCTGGCAGAACATCCATCTCTAGCCCCAGGCCAGGTATTTGCCTACCGCTGGATAGACGGAAAGCCTCGCTTTGACCTGTTCAGCGAGTGGGGGCACCCTGTTCCAGGTGCGGAAAAACTCTATTATGCTGCAGACATACAAAATACCCCTATCGCACTCCCATTCAGTAGCGATACAGATGCCTCTTCAGTCATCCCTTACAGGGCGCAGAATGTGGGCATGTCCGCCAACATGACAGACATCAGGGCGTTTGTCCCTGTACCATTTGGTGGAGGTATCAGGCTCATCGGCATGGAAGGGGACTGGATAATAAGGGCACTCGTAGGAGATCCAAGGGATATCAACAATTATAACTCCTGGAGAGAATTACTATATTATGTACTCCACATCCGTCCCATCACAGGAAGATGGCTTGTCACAGAAGACATGGGAGGTGATTCTTTCACATATATAGATGATGAAACAGGTACCATATATCCCCTAAATCTGACAGAGGAAAGGGGCAAGCTCAGTGGTGTATGGCTGACACCAAAAGGCCAAACCGTCCTGGCTGTCAGTTATGCGAACAATGGGGCCCAGATATGTAATACATTCTCTATCCAGAACCATCGGGTGTTGATCGACAATTGTATCAAACCTGGTGCTTATGAGATATATTTCACTGAGCCAACACTATGGGGCCTATTTGAATACTATTACCGGATCGATGAATTCGACGTACAGACTGGCAGCAAGATCAAGGGAATCTGGAAATACAAGCCCCAGGGTGGAGAGTGGTCGATTCCCGAAAAGTTCACAGCTGTCACCCAGGACGTAGTCATACCACTTGATCCAAGCTGTAACTGTTATAGGGTAAATGGCAAGGTAAACGGTATAGCTACTCCGTTCATCGTGGATACAGGGGCTGCAATGGTATATCTCAGCAGCGGTAGTGCCCAGGCATATGGCCTGACCGATGACAATGGGACGGTCTCCCTGGAACTCTGTGCCAATGGAACCGCCACCGGAGTTGGGGGAGATGTAGAAGGCTATTATTGCCCTGTAGATATAGAAATAGAAGGGTCTTTGCAGGCCAAAAAGGTGATCGCATTTCTTCCCAAAGATCCCGATGCCTCTATTACTCCTCTTTTGGGGATGACATTTCTCAAAAACTTCCACGTCACCACCAGTGCCTCTGATGGAACAATGATCATCTCCAAGTAACTCTGTCTTCGAGAAAATACGAGGGCCCCGGCGTCTACAAGACCCGGGGTCTCTTTATTTGGCAGGTGCAAAGGAAAACAGTGTTATTTCCGGCAGGACTCCTATCCTGATTGGGAATTTCAGGGTGGTCCCGATACCCTGATTAACATACAGCCATTTCCCACTGCCTGAACCATAAAGCCCCCTTAGATGTCTAAAATCCTTGCCCCCAAAAAATAAGGGCCAGACAAGGCTCGGAAGCGCCACTTGACCTCCGTGGGTATCCCCACTCAACCAAAGGACATGATCGTTGGGCAGAACCATATCCCAAAGGGAAGAAAAATGACTCAGGACCAAAACGGGGGACTGGACTGGGATATCTTTTCTGATATTTTTCCATAGATCACCAAAGGTCTCTGCATCCAAATTTGGTGATAAACCAAGTACATAAAGGCTCCCATCCATATTCAGCTTCAGTCTGAATAGACGATTTCTTAGAAAAACAGGTTTTTTTCTGAATTCGTAGATGTTCCCATTGACATGACAATAAGAACACCTGCCCCTTCCTATACTCATATCTGCATCACCAAGCACAATGAACACGCCATAGGTGGCATGCAGAGAATCCAGAAACTCCATCACATCGTTATTTGAAGCATCCCACTGGGCAAGATCCCCTGTGATGCATATCAGGTCTGGCCTGATCCTCGACACCTCACTTACCACCTTTTTCTCTCGTGGCCCAAGCCTCGATATGTGAAGATCAGAAAGCTGTACTATCCGGATATCTTTCCATGCCCTAAAAAGGGTATCATCCCTAATGCTGACAGTCTTTACTATGATTTGATTTGGTTCGACAAAGACGCCATAATATAGGAAACCAGCCAAGATCATAAGGAATGATAAATATCTCTTATATGCCTTTAGCACCTCGGTTGCTTCCTCGTCCTTTTTATATATGGATGATTTCCAGGGCCTTATACCTTATTATGAATTATCGTACTGGCTATTAAGATATAGAACATCATGTAGAGATAAAAAAACATGAAAATTCTCCCATGAACAACCTTGACCTTTCTAATATTACAATAATATTGAATGCCCCAAGATACCCTGAAAACATAGGAGCAGCTGCAAGATGCTGCAAAAATATGGGGATATCGACCTTGCGCCTGGTCAAACCAGAACGTATCGACATGGACAAAATACAAAAAATGGCTACTCATGAAGCACTCGATGTAGTGGAATCCATGACAATCCACGATGACTTGAAGGCCGCAATCGACGACCTGCATTACCTTGCAGGAACTACTGCCAGAACAGGGCGAAGACGAAGGCCCAGCCATTCTCCTCGGGAACTTGCGACCTTTGTGGCCAGCCTCGACAAGGAGACAAGGATAGGTCTGCTATTTGGATCGGAAAAATGGGGTCTCAAAAACCATGATCTGAGCCTGTGCAGTAGTGTAGTGACAATACCCACCAGTAATTTTTCTTCCATAAACCTTGCACAAAGTGTAATGATTTTATGTTATGAAATATTTACAGCAAAACTCAATAGTCCGATCATCAAGAGGCCGCGTCTTGCCACCTTCAGGGAAAAAGAGGGTATGTTCCATCATCTCTACGACACCTTTGAGAAGGTGGGACTTTTTGAGAAACAGACGCCCTCCTATTGGATGCTCAATGCCAGGCGACTCTTCAATGGAAAGGGGCTTACTGCAAAAGATGTGAAAATGGTCAGGGGTTTCTTGAGACAAGTCACGTGGGCGCTAAAAAATGCCAGGGAATAGGCCTTATATAAAGGTCTTTTTCGGTATTTTACTGCTCCTGGTATCTCATACTGGTTTCGCCTTTGGAGATCCAGTTGTTACTGGTGTTTTTGTCTCATCGAGGATCCGTCCATATATAGAGGCATTAGACGGCCTCAAAACAACCGCCAACGTGGAGTTGATCGTTGTCTATCTTGACGAGAACCTGGAGCTTGCCAAACACTACCTGAAAAAGGGTGAGATTGAAGCGGCGGTTGCCATTGGCCCGGAGGCTGCAAAACTCATCTATTCCCCTAAATTCCAAGTACCAATAAAAATGGCCATCATGACCCTTGATCTAAAAAAGCTTCTTCCTGGGAATGACCCTTGCGGCATAGACCTCAGGGTACCCATCTCGTTTCAGGTTTATCAAATAGCCCAAAGACTTGGCCAAGGGAAAACCCTGGCCATTCTGTACAACCCCAAAGAGAACTCAGATATCATCCACCAGGCACAAGATGCCTGTAACCAGGTGGGGCTGAGGTTCACACCCCTTCCTGTATCGGGTTCGGATGAAATCATGAGAAAACTCAGACCTGAGATAGACCAGATTGATATCTTGCTATTCATACCAGACTCAACAGTAATCTCAGAAAAGATAGTCAGGCACCTTACAAAGGCTGCTCTCATCAAAGGGATAGCAGTAGTAGGCTACAACCATTTCTTCTTTGAAACCGGTGCAGTGATGGCCTTTACAATCGACTATAAAAACGTTGGGATAGAGGGGGCCAAGCTTCTTGCCAAGTTTCTTCAGGGAGAAAAATGCCGTCTCCTGCCCCCGCCAGTAAAAGTGGAATGGAACACAAAGGTTTTCCAGTTTCTCAGGGAAAAACATCCAGAAAGATGGAACAACATTCCAGGAGGACATGGCCGTGGGAATTAGATTCGCCACCATGAAAAATCTGAATTTCCAACAGAGGCTGGCCCTTGGAATCGTTGTATTGACCATACTTACCACCATAACCCTGGGATTCATCGGTAGCCGTTTGTCTGAAAACTTCCTTCTGATTCGCTTTAGGGACAGGATGGATTTTTTGGCCAAATATCTTGCTGCCAACTGTGAACTCGGCATCCTGTTGGATGACAGGGACATGCTTCAAAGGCTGGCTTCCAACCTGCTAAAAGAAAAAGATGTAGTACGGGTCGTGATAAAGGCAAGCTCGGGAAAGATCTTGGCGAGATCCCAAATCCCTGGTGAAGCAGGCCACAATACGGTACAAACACCGGTCTTTCTCACTACCCAGTCCGAAAATCTGGCATTTGGCACAGGTACTTCCGGGCAAAAGATCCTGGGGACAGTCAAGATATACTACAATACCACTGGCATAGAACAACTATCCAGTGAATTGCACTTGAGATATGCAGTGGTAACCCTATTGATCGCAAGTGGAGGGATAATTGCCTTCCTGGTCTTTAGCAAATCCCTCACTGCCCCTTTAGAGCGCCTCATAGAGGCTGCCCAAGACATAGCCCAGGGGAACCTCGAGGTAAAATTGTCCGAAGGATCCTTACCTGAGACCCGAAAACTAGCCCGTGCCTTCAATACCATGACCCAGGCCCTAAAGGAGAGTAGGAGGAACCTCGAGCATACCTATCAACAACTCATACAACAAAAGGCATTGGCAGAGATCGGCCACTTCGCCGTAACTATCGCCCATGAGGTGAAAAATCCATTGGGCATAATAAAAGGTGCCCTGGATATCCTGAAAAAGTCGGATATCGACCAAGAAACCCGGGGCACCATGATCAACTATGTCGAAGACGAGGTGATGAGACTCAATGATCTTATTCAGGATTTCTTGGAGTTTTCCAGGCCCAAACCATTATCTTTCAGCAAAGTGCGTCTCGACGAGCTTATAACAGAGATCGTTGAACGAATGAATCTCGAGTGGAAAAAAAGGGGCATAGAGATCAAGTGTAGCATCCAAGACCCTGGAGAGAATTTTGTGATTGATGCAGACGCAGATCTCCTCTCGCGTGCTATCTCCAATATCATAAAAAATGGATGCGAGGCATCAAATAAAGGTCAACAGGTCCAAGTAGAGCTTTCCCAAAAAGGCAGAGAATTCTCTATCATAATAAGGGATCAAGGTGAAGGAATCAGACCTGAGGACAGGGGCAAGATCCTCGAACCATTCTTCACCACCAAGGCCAAGGGCACAGGGCTTGGCCTTGCTTTTGCCAAAAGGATAATAGAGGCCCACATGGGTCAACTTGTCCTCCATAGTAACCAGGGGAATGGAACAATATTTGAAATTATTATTTAGTGAAAATATAGAGAAAAAATGGCAAATATCCTCATAGTTGACGACGAAAAAAAAATTAGACATATCCTGGGCATCATGCTTGGGTGTAAGGGACACAAGATCTCAGAGGCTGGTAGTGGCAAAGAGGCCTTGGCCCTCATGGAAACAGAGGCGTTTGACGTGGTGATAAGCGATATCCGTATGCCTGAGATGGATGGCCTGGAGCTTCTGAGACATATCAAGAAGATGGAGATTCCGGTACCAGTTATAGTGATCACTGCCTTTGGCACCATTGAATCTGCCGTCAATGCAATGAAAGAGGGAGCGGTAGACTATATTACGAAACCCTTTGATGAAGAACGGATCATCCTTGCTGTAGAAAAGGCAGTAGGTGTTTCCAGGATACTCAAGGAAAATGTCAAGCTGAAGAGGGAACTGAAAAGATTAACCCAAAAAGGCGAAATCATCTGTGTTTCGAAACCAATGCAGAAGGTCATGGAGGTGGCCTCCAGGGTTGCCCAAAAACCAGATACGACTGTACTTATCACCGGGGAATCAGGTACAGGCAAGGAAGTAGTGGCACGATTCATCCATAATCACAGTCCAAGGGCAAAGGGCAGATTCGTGGCAGTAAACTGTGCTGCCATAACTGATACCCTTGTACAAAGTACCCTTTTCGGCCATGAAAAAGGTGCGTTTACAGGTGCAGAAAAATCCAAACAAGGGGTCTTCGAATATGCCTCTGGTGGTACCCTGCTGCTTGACGAGATAGGAGATCTTCCCATTGAGGCCCAGGCAAAACTCTTGAGGGCCCTTCAGGAAAAGACCATACAGCGGGTGGGAGGAAACGAAGCGATAAAAGTAGATGTAAGGGTCATATGTGCCACCAATCAAGACCTGGAACAACTTGTAAAAGAAGGGGCCTTTAGACAAGACCTCTATTATAGGATAAACGTCTTTCCTATCCACATCCCCCCACTTCGTCAGAGAAAAGAGGCCATATTGCCCCTGGCAGAATATTTTATCAAGAAGTTTCTGGATCCTGAATCAAACGGACAGATGCAGCTACTAACACAAGGGGCCAAAAAGATACTCATGAATTATTCATGGCCAGGAAATATCAGAGAACTTGCAAATACGATGGAACGCGCCATAATACTTGCAGGTCTCCCACCTGTTACAGCTGAACACCTGGAATTTCTTAGAAGCAGCCAGACATCAGATCATCCCGATACAAGATTCAGTCTGGATGAGAATGGAATAAATCTTGAGGAATTAGAAAAAGACCTGATAAAACAGGCACTCCAACTGACCAATAACAATCAGAGCGCTGCGGCAAGGCTCTTGGGACTTACGAGGTCGAAATTCAGGACAAGGGTAAAACAACTGGAGGAGGGCAGTTGAAACAATCTCCTGTGGACAACTATAACAGGCCAATAGGGCTATTTTTCCTTTTTGCTCTCCTGGCTTCAGCAATCACTACAATTGGATCTGCTTGGGCCGTACCTACCAGAATTCTATTCGTGGGAGAGGATATATCGGTTGTTACAAGTGCATCAAAACACCCTGAATCTCCAGATGAAGCCCCTGCAGTTGTCTCCATCATCAATACGCAAGAAATAAAAAAATACGGCCTGAGAAATCTCGGGGAGGCCTTGACCATGGTGCCGGGCTTCTATATGGCCCAGAGGGAATGGGGCAAACAGCCGTATTTCAGGGGGATCCCTGATAGTTTTCTATTTCTCTACGATTCTGTCCCAATGACCTCGGACAATACTAAATCCATATTCCCTCTCAGTGAAGAGATGAGCCTGGATTTCACCAAGAGGATCGAGATTATCAAAGGACCTGCCTCTGTCCTCTGGGGACCTGACGCATATGCAGGTGTTGTCAACATTGTACCTCTCGAAGGAAGGGATATAGATGGAGTTGATGTAAAATTACGCGGGGGTACGCCAAACCATTCAGGACACTTCACTGTAAGCCTTGGTAAGAATTACGGGCTATGGGAGGGCTTCCTTGCAGTCAGCGCCACTCAAAATCGTAAATACTCCACTGGTTACAACGTACTGAAGTGCAGCCAGGACCAACAATGTCCCAGGTTTTATACACGTGGCGATGGAGATGTCGATGACTCCAAGTACTTCGAGACCGTCTTCAATTTTTCTTGGAAGCAATGGTTGAGACTGTCAGGACGCTGGTCAGAGATGACGGACAGATACGTGGTAGGAGAGATGAACTCTGACAAACTCTGGGCCGCCAAGAAAAAGACCCCCTTCAGGTTCATAAGGCTCGAGGCAAAAAAGGCATTTGGCCTGAACAAGGTGCGCTTCAACACCTATTATTCAGAGATCCCCTATGATGAACAGTTGGTAGATGTGTCATGGCATTCAAAAAGCCATATCTATCATGGCGAACTATTCTTTGACAGAGAACTCTGGGATTCACAGGGACTATTAACCCTGGGAACTTCTTATAGATACAACAAGATCACTGGTGCCGTTATGTCAAAAAGCTTCCTGCCTGATTATCTCCAGCCTGGAAATGACATATTCGCACCAATCATCAATCAACAAGACTTCAATACCCATCTCTTGTCATTTTACGGCCAGCTCCGTAGACACTGCAGGGCCTTTGAGGTCTGGGCAGGCTTGAGGTTCGATAGCCACAATCAATACGACGACACCTTTTCCTTCAACACAGGTGCAAGGTGGAAACCATCGTCCCAGTGGCTCATGAAGCTGATACTTGGCTCTGCCTACAGGACACCCTACAACAGGCAGCTCGTGCAAAGAGACGATCTAAAACCGGAAGAGATCAAGAATCTGAGTCTGGACGTGTCTTGGAGCCCAATAAAGGGCCTTCGTCTCAATTCTACGGCATTCTGGAATAAGATACGCCACCATGTAAACGAGGACCCCCACGGAGGGCTTTCAAAGCCTAGCTCCCACAATCTCTATGGAGTCGAGCTCAATGCACGCTGGAGTCCTTATCCATGGCTTACCCTTTGGGGCAACGGTACATTTTTCAATGACTATGGAGACAAGGAAAAATACAAGACCCTCGATTACATCATCATAGCGCCAGATGGGACCCTCAAGCCTTTCTACTCAAAGTGGAAAACCCCTTTTGACACAGGACCAAAAGAGCTCTTCAATCTAGGAGCAGATTTCAAGGTCGGGGACCACTGTAGCCTGGCAGCCAAGCTCAAATACTCTAGTTCCACAACAAACTATTATGACAAGGGGACAATACGTTATTCCAGTTCACCAAAGTGGATCATGGACGTTACAGGTACCTACGACAACATACTGATCCAGGGACTGGATGCCCAAATCTCCATAAAGAATCTCTTTGACCAAAAATACCATGTCCCAGGTAAATTCAGTCAGATAGAAACCTCTCCCTTTACTGTCTATTTCACTCTGCAATGGCATTATTGAACAATGCATTGAACCCAAATTATGTAGCTCACAATTTTACCAAAAATGTGAGAAGGAGACATGGATACCTACTTTTGCACTGCTGCAAGGGCCTAAGCCTTACTGCGAGGATCAGAAAGAAGATCTATCTCCAGAAATCCACCACCTTATTTATGGCAGCCTGTTCCTTTCTCAGTACGTCTGCCTTATTGAAATCGGCGATGGCCGCATCTTCCTCCCCCAATTTGTCAAAGGCCTCACTTCTGAGAAAATACGCTGGGGCATACTCTGGCGCAATGTCGATGGCCCTTGAAAGGGCCTCAACCGCCTCGTCTAATTCCTCGTTCTTGAGGTGAATTGCCCCCTTGTGATAGTGAAATCTATGATTTTCCGGCTCTATCCTGATGGCCTCTTCTATATCCATCAATGCCTTGTCATTCTCTCCTGTCCTGAGATAGGCAATGGCTCTGGCCTGGAAGGCCTTGGCGAACCCAGGCGCCATCTCTATTACTCTAGTGAAGATGTCTATGGATTCCTCATACTCCTCGTCCATGAACTTGAACTGACCATCTGTAAAAAGGGCATCAACTTCAGGGGTCATGAAATCACCTCCCTTGTTCTAATATGAGAATTAAATATATTTCGAGGGGTTTGGCTCCTCGATAAGGAACATCATTATAATTCAATTTGGACAATCAAAAAAGGCCGGCTTATTTCACCGGCCCATTCGTGTTCTCGAAAATTATATATGGTTGATTACGATGCGCATGCCTTTTCCAAGTTGGGTACCATCTGTTTCTTACGGCTCATGACACCGGGCAGCCAAACAGTCTTGCCTTCCAATTTTACCCCAAAGGCCTTCTCTATGATAGAGGGATCATCGGTCACGGCCATGAGGTCGGTACCCTCTTTCATTATATCGGTAAGCATGAGAAAGATGCTATGGGCATTCTTTTCCTGCTTGATCTTTTCCAGCTCTGCATAGAGGTCATCCCTGATCTTGTCCACCAGGTCCAGAGAGACGAGCTCAAGCTGTCCTATGCCAATGGCCTTGCCACTCATATCGAAATCTTTGTAATCACGGAATACAAGATCTCTGGGAGCTACACCTTCCACAGCACTCTTGGCCTTTGCCATCTCCATGCCCCAGTCCATGATATCATCCACACCGGCTATCTTTGCCAGGGCCTCCGCAGCCTCTTTGTCTTCTGGTGTACAGGTCGCTGACTTGAAAAGCACTGTATCACTGAGGATGGCAGACATCATCAGTCCAGCCACGTTTGCAGGGATGTCCTTTTTGTAGACATCCTTGTAGAGGCAATAGAGAACTGTCCCTGTACAACCCACTGGCATTGCACAAAAGAAGATCGGATTAGGGGTTGTTATGTCTCCAATCTTGTGATGATCCACAACGGCCAGGAGTTCGCCCTTGTCCCAGTTGTCTGGTGCCTGCTTGATGTCGCTGTGATCCACCAACATGTACTGCTCTCCTGAGACATCTGTCTTGATCTGTGGTGCATCATAGCCAAACTTTTTGAGCACCACCTCTGTTTCAGGATTCATCTCTCCCTGCATACAGGGCACTGCATCAACGCCAAGCATCTTTTGAAGCTCGGCAAACGCAATAGCTGCTGTAACTGAATCGGTATCCGGGCTCTTGTGACCTAGTACATAAACTGCCATTGTTCTAACCTCCTTGATATTAGGTAAAGTAAAATCTTATTTCCACCAGAAGGAAATAAATAATAAAAGCGTTCTGGAAAAACGAAAATATCTATATCCAGTCTTTGGCTTCAGGGCACTAAATAATACATCTTTTAATACTGAATTCAAATTCAGTAAAGATTATTTTAAAAAAACCATTGGATCAACTGGCCCAATACCCTTTCCAAGGGGAAAACCAGCCTCGATAGCCCCTAACACAAAATGCCTGGCCTTTTCAACAGCCTTTATCACTGGATCACCCTTTGCAATAAAAGCCGCAATGGCAGAGGACAGACTGCACCCCGTACCATGTGTATGGGGATTGGCCAGGCGCGTGGACTCAAACACATGAAACTCTCCTTGACTAAAAAGTACATCCGCACATGAGGTCTTGGATCCACCATGCCCTCCTTTCAATAGCACAGTAGGCCCCTTATTGGACAAACGATTCTTCTCCATCATGGAAAAAAGTCTCCTCACGGCCCTTTGGGGAAATTCCGATTCCTCAGTAGAGATACCAGTTAGCCTAACACATTCTGGTATATTGGGCGTAAGGAGGTCAACCACTGGCAGTAGCCTTTCCATATATATGGAAACGGCCTCGTCATCCAAGAGTTTCTTGCCATTTTTTGAAAGGATTACAGGATCGGCTACCACAAAGACATCCTTATACCCTGACAGGATACCAGCAACTACCTCCACATTCTCAGCAGTGGAAAGCATGCCGATCTTCACTGCCTGTGGACGTATATCTTCCAAGACAGCCTGTACCTGTCCCCTCAATACCTCGCCAGGCACAGGATAAACAGCCTGTACACCCATGGTATTCTGGACTGTGAGGGCGGTTATTGCAGCACATCCATATACCTGGAGTACCGTGAGCACCTTGAGATCTTGCTGTATACCTGCGCCACCAGATGGATCTGAACCAGCTATAGAAAGAACGACCTCCCTTTTTTTCATGGCATAGCCCTGGAGAAATCCTGATGTTTGAAATCTCGGCCACCTCAAGCCTCAGAAAATCCAGGCCCTGGAGACACTTTACGGTTATTTACTTTTCAAGTTCAATTTTAATAGTTAGAATACCAAATCCTTCTGCCCCTTCATAGTAGTGAAGGGTAGGTGTGGTTTCAAAAAGATAGGACAGCAACCCTCGATGGAGATCTGCTGATCAATTGTTTTGGAAAGGAGAAAGTGGTTTGTGAACCAATTAGAACAGGCGGGTAAAGGCATTGTTACCAACGAGATGATGCAGGTCTGTGAACAGGAGGATATAGATCCTGAGATACTCATAAATAGAATTAAAGCAGGCCAGATCGTCATCCTCAAGGGTCGCTACAAGGAGAAAAACACAGTTGGTATTGGCATGGGCCTGAGGACTAAGATCAATGCATCCATAGGCACGTCCACAGACGTCTGCGATATCGACCATGAAGTCAACAAGGCAATAATAGCAGAGAGATACGGTGCGGATACCTTGATGGAGCTGTCTGCAGCCGGAGACCTGGATGAAATAAGGCGCCAGGTCCTTCAAGCAGTCTCCCTGCCTGTTGGAAATGTCCCCTTGTATCAGGCCTTTTGTGAAACCATCAAAAAACACAAGGATCCGTCCAAGATGGATCCAGAATTTCTTTTCGATCTAATCGAAAAACAGTGCCAAGACGGCATAGCCTTTATGGCCATCCACTGCGGCATCAATCTCTTTACCATTGAACGCATGAAGAGACAGGGATACCGCTATGGAGGTCTGTGCTCAAAAGGGGGAACCCTGATGATCCAATGGATGATGAAAAACAAAAAAGAGAACCCCCTATTTGAACATTTCGACCGGGTATGTGACATATTAAAAAAATATGATACGGTCCTCAGCCTGGGCAATGGTATAAGGGCTGGGGCAATCCATGACTCTTTGGACAGGGCCCAGATGGCTGAGCTGATCCTCAATTGTGAATTATGTGAAATCGCCAAGGAACAAGGCTGTCAGGCCATGGTAGAAGGCCCAGGGCACGTACCACTCGACGAGATAGAGGCAAATATCATCCTACAAAAAAAGATGTCGGGTTCGGCCCCCTATTACATGCTCGGCCCTCTTCCGACAGATATTGGTGCAGGCTGGGATCATGTCACTGCAGCTATAGGTGCGGCCCAATCTTCCATGTATGGGGCTGATCTCATCTGCTATATCACGCCTGCAGAACATCTGGCCCTACCCAATGAAGAAGACGTTGAGATAGGTGTGAAGGTGGCACGCCTTGCAGCCCACATAGGAGACGTAGTAAAGCTGAAAGGCAAGGCAGATCAGGCGGACAAACAGATCAGCATGGACAGAAGAGATTTCAAGTGGAGTGATCTTTTGAAGAACCTTCTCTTTCCAGAGGATGCCAGGAAGATTCTTGAATCGAGGCGTTCCCTTTCCAACAAGGGCTGTTCCATGTGTGGTGAGCTTTGTGCGCTAAAAAACGCTGAGGTAACACTCAACCAATATCTCAGTGATGATAAGAAAAACCTGTAACTTTCGAGACTACCTGGGGTTAAAAAATGCGTAATACACTCGCCATGATCCTAGCCGGTGGGGTTGGCTCAAGACTGAACATACTTGTAAAACATCGCGCCAAACCGGCTGTCCCCTTTGGTGGAATATACAGAATAATAGATTTTGCCCTTTCCAACGTCATGAATTCGGATATGACAAGGGTCGCAGTCCTTACCCAGTACAAACCCCTATCCCTGATGAGTCACATAGGAGACGGCTCGGCTTGGGATCTATCCGGCAGGACCAGAGAGGTCAAGATCCTGCCTCCCCGGACTGGAGAAGAGGATTCCGACTGGTACAAAGGCACGGCCGATGCAGTGAGACAAAACCTCGATTTCATTGAATCACGGCCTTCGGAACAGGTGTTAATCCTGTCTGGAGATCATGTCTATTACATGGACTACAAAGAGATGGTCAGATTCCACCGATCCATCGGGGCCAAGGTAACAGTGGCCATGATGATCGTACCCTGGGAACAGACCTCCCAATTTGGGATCGGCATCCTTGACGGCTCTGGCAAGATCGTGGACTGGGAGGAAAAACCTGATAAGGCCAGATCGAACCTGGCCTCCATGGGGATTTATGTATTTGATACGGATTATCTCATTGACTGTCTCAAACGTACCAGTGAAACAGACTTTGGCCACCATATCCTTCCAAACGCAATGCGAGATGGCCACCTCTACGGCTACACCTTCAAGGGCTACTGGAGAGATGTAGGGACGATACAGGCCTTCTGGGATGCCCACATGGACCTAATAAACCCCAATGCTCTCCTCGACCCTGCAACATGGGGAATCGTCACCAATCTGGAAAGCGATGCCCTTCCTTGCGACCGCCCTCCTGCCCAGATTGCGCCTTCCGCCAACATTTCTCATTCTGCCCTGTCTGCTGGATGCATCGTAAGGGGAACAGTAACAAATTCCGTATTGTCTCCTGGTGTAATAGTGGAACGTGGAGCACATATAAGTAGCTCCATCCTCATGCATGATACTGTTGTATCAAAGGGAGCCAGGATCGACAAGGTGATCGCAGACAAGAAGGTGCGTTTCGGCACTGGTTGCAAGGTCGGTAATCCTTCCACCAAGAGGATCAATATAGATTACCCCAAACACCTGTTGTCAGGCATAACCCTGGTGGGCAAGTGGGCCCAAGTCCCGGCAGGGGCACAGGTAGGTGGAAATTGTATAATATTCCCCAAGACCTCTGAACAGATGTGGAGTTCAACAGTCCTCGAAGACGGACAAACCCTAAAGATATAGGAGAAAAAATGCTTTTTCAGGATATGATTCTTGCATTGGACAAATATTGGACAGGGTTGGGCTGCCTGCTCCTTCAACCCTATGATATGGAGGTGGGTGCAGGTACGTTCCATCCTGCTACTTTTCTCGGCTCTCTTGGCCCAGATCCCTGGAAAGTGGCCTATGTCCAACCATCGAGACGCCCTACGGATGGACGCTATGGAGAGAATCCCAACAGGCTCCAGCACTATTATCAGTATCAAGTCGTACTAAAACCATCACCAGATGATATTCAGGACCTATACCTCAAAAGTCTTGAGACCTTTGGGATAAATCTCCAGGAACATGACATCAGATTTGTGGAAGACGACTGGGAAAGCCCTACTCTTGGTGCATGGGGCCTGGGCTGGGAAGTTTGGCTCGACGGTATGGAGATAACCCAGTTTACATATTTTCAACAGGTAGGAGGTGTGGATGTCCATCCCGTATCCGTTGAGATCACCTATGGCCTTGAAAGAATAGCCATGTATCTCCAGGAAGTAGACAGTGTCTATGAGCTCAAATGGAATTCCCGCGTCACCTATGGAGATGTCCACCTCCAGGATGAGGTTGAATTTTCCCAATATAATTTTGATGTTGCCGGGGTCGAGATCCTCAAACAGTGTTTCGACTTCTATGAATCAGAGGCCCATAAATTGATAGAGCAAAAATTGGTACGCCCTGCCTATGATCAATGCCTCAAATGTTCACATACCTTCAATCTTCTCGAGGCAAGGGGAGCAATAAGCGTTTCCGAGCGAACCGCCTACATTGGCAGGGTGAGAAGGATTGCACGGGCTGTAGCACACCTCTATGTTTCACAAAAACAAGATGACCCATCTTCAGACAAGAAAATTCTCGCTGAGAAAAAATAGCCATGAACAATAATAAGACAGCATTTCTACTCGAGATAGGTACCGAAGAGATACCGGCAGGCTATATCCCAAATGCCCTCGACTATCTTGGGAAAGCACTGAAGGAAAAATTGGCAAGACAATTCCTTGAACACGACAAGATAGAAACGGTTGGTACGCCGAGAAGGCTGACCGTTGCCATAGTGGGATTGGGGACCAAGCAGCCTGATAGGATCACAAAGGTGATGGGACCACCAAGAAAAATCGCCTTCAACCCAGATGGTACACCAACAAAGGCAGCAGAAGGCTTTGCCAAACGCAACAATGTCTCCATTGATGAGCTGTCTATAGAGGAAACAGAAAAAGGGGAATATCTCTGTATTCACAAGGCCGAAAAGGGGAAACCAGCCTTGGAGATAATGGCCATCATCCTGCCAGATATCATAAGGACTATCCCCTTTCCAAAGACCATGAGATGGGGAAAGGGCAGATTCAGATTTGCTCGCCCCATAAGGTGGATCGTAGCCCTCATTGGGACAAGGGTCGTTCCCTTTGAGATCGCCGGCATCTGTTCCGACAGGACGACTCATGGCCACAGGTTTATGGCCAGTGGACCCATAGGGCTGGAATCAGCCTCTTTTGAAGACTATAAACGTCAACTGGAGGATGCCTTTTGTATAGCAGATGTAGAGACAAGACGGTATAGCCTCTTGAAATCCGCAAGGCGGGCTGTTGACGAATATCATGGCCTGCTTTTAGAGGATGAAGAACTCATCGAACAAAATACCTTTCTTACAGAATTTCCCTCTGCAATATGTGGCAGCTTTGATGAAAAATACCTCTCGCTTCCTGCCCCAGTACTGATCACATGCATGAAAGAACATCAGAAATATTTTGCTGTCACAGACGAGGCAGGGAAACTCAAGGCCAATTTCGTTGCCATAAACAATACCCCCTCCAAAAGGATTGAGCTGGTAAGGAGTGGACACCAGCGTGTTCTTGGTGCCCGTCTTGCCGATGCCGAATTCTTCTTCCAGGAAGACACGAAGAGGAGACTGGAGGATTTCGTCCAGGACCTCTCTGGTATGATCTTCCATAAAGGGCTTGGGACCCTTATGGACAAGACCCTTCGGATAGAAAAGATAGCATCATTCTTGGCCTCTGAGCTATCACCAGCAGACCTAAACACTGTGCGCCGGGCTGCACATCTCTGTAAGGCTGATCTATGTACAGAGATGGTGGGTGAATTCCCCACCTTGCAAGGCATAATCGGTAGGGAATATGCCTTGCTTTCTGGAGAACCCCCAGCTGTTGCCCAGGCAATAGAGGAACATTATCTCCCCATACGATCAGAGGGACGTTTGCCAGAGACCGTGGCTGGCAGCCTTGTCTCCATTGCCGACAAGATTGACACCATCTTGAGCACTTTTGCCATTGGGCTAAAGCCTACTGGTGCCCAGGACCCGTATGCACTTAGGAGACAGGCATTAGGAATTATCCACATACTCCTGTCAAAAGATATCCATGTCTCCCTCAAAGCCCTGATAGATGAGGCAATTTCTGCCATTTCTCCACTCTTGACTGAAATACCGCCTGGTCTGAGGGACGAGGTGAGGGATTTTATCAAGAGGCGATTCACCCACGACCTCATTGGCCAGGGATTCGACTATGACGTGGTAGAGGCTGCAGTCAAGGCAGGCTTCGATTCCCCGAGTGACTGCTATCAAAGGGCAAAGGCCATGAATGATGTTAGAGCGCTGGCTGAATTTGAACCACTAAGCATAGCATTCAAGAGGGTAATGAACATCTTGAAGGGCTTTCCTGGGGGTGAGATCAAACCAGACTGTTTTGAAGAGCCCCAGGAAAAAGGCCTTTATGAGGCCTTTTTGCGCGTTAAAGAGCAAATCAACCCACTACTCAAGGCCCCAAAACCAAATAGTTGCCCTTCTGCCACTCAATATAAAGAGGCCCTACTCCTAATGCTCAGTCTAAAGCCTTACATAGATGACTTTTTCGATCATGTCATGGTCATGGTGGATGACGAGAAGACCAAGAGGAACAGGCTTGCCCTCTTGTGGATGATCGCCAAGCTCTTTCTTAGGATAGGAGATCTATCCCAGATTGTAACTGAAAGGTAAAAAAGGAAGTCATGTCTGACAACCTCTTGTCCCGTATACCTGAACCTGAACTCATGGAGGAGGCAGAGCAGGCAAAGGCCTATGCCGAGGCGGATTTCACTGAACCTCACAATATGTTTGTAGAGGCCTTCAGACAACGCTTAGGCCATCTTGTTTCAGGTACATTCCTGGATCTTGGCTGTGGCACTGGGGATATCACATGCCGCTTTGCTGTTGCCTTTCCCAGAGTAGAGATACATGGCATTGACGGCTCGAAGGCCATGTTGACGTATGCTGAAAGGACCATAAAGGCATGGAAGATCCAGGAAAGAATCACCCTTGTCCATGCAACTATTCCCCTTAAGGTCTTACCCCTTGATAAATACAATGGCATCATAGTAAATAGCCTTCTCCACCACCTACGAGATCCCCTCGTCTTGTGGCAAACAATCAAACAATGGGCCGCAAATAAGGCGCCTATATTTGTAATGGATCTTTTGAGACCACAAAGCAAGGAGATAGCCAAAAAGATTGTCGAGACCTATTCTGGCAAAGAAGCAGAGATCTTAAAAAGGGATTTTTACAGGTCGTTACTTGCTGCGTACAGGATAGATGAGGTTGCCTCACAATTGAGACAGGCAGGACTTGATTATTTGCATACAGAGGTAATAAGCGACCGCCACTTTATAGTATGGGGTCGACTTGGATAAGAAGCGTCTCTGAAAAAAAACCAAAAAGATGAAAAGGCCCTGTTCATCCAGGGCCTTTTCATCTTAGTTACTCTTTTATTCCTCTAGTTCTCCGAACTGATCTTTCTCAGACTTTCCAAAACCAGGCACACCATACATGGTGGTACTACCTGAAGAGAAGAACTCTAATTTGCCTTCCCTGACCAATTCATTGGCAGCATTCTTTATCTGCCTTGGCGAGGCGTCTGGAGCAGCCTTGTACAAATCCTTGATATACATCTTTGATTTGTGCTTGGCCTTCTTTGTGGCAAATTCGAGGATCTTCTGTTTTAATTCTTCCTTATCTATGGCCATAATCAGCCCCCTTCCGCTTAAAAGTTATCGGTATGTACACTCCACTTGAACAGTGTAGTGGTATGATAAGTATCGTATGCCAAACGATAATCGTCAATAGATTTGTCAGTAAAGGGAATATCGCATTTCTCGAAGAAGCGCTCCCAGCCTATGCGCTCTGCCCAATCGCCCAAGCGTTCATACTTCCTGGCATCGCTTGCATAGGTTTCAAGGATCTTCTTGATGGTCTTGCAGGCCGATGGCCAACGTGGTGGCTCATTTGGGATATACGGCACTACGAACTTGGAGAACTTAGGTGCACTGATCCTGTTTGATATCTTTCCACCGACCAATAGGCCAATTCCATCACCTTCTTCGTCAGCAAGGGGCATTGCCGGACACATAGTATAGCAGTTACCGCAGAACATGCAGCGCTCATTCTTCACGCGTACTGTCTTGATCTTCTTGCCATCCTGCTCGATGGTAACAGGCCTGATTGCCCCAAGTGGACAAGCAGCGACTGCAAGAGGGATCTCGCAGACCCCCATGATACGATCATCCTCAACAAAAGGTGGCTTTCTATGCACACCGAGGATAGCGATATCAGAACAGTGAACAGCACCACACATGTTCAGGCAGCAGGCCAATGCGATACGGACCTGCGCGGGCAGCTTCATGCTTCCAAAGTAGTCGAAAAGGTCATCCATGACTGCCTTGACCACGCCAGAGGCATCTGTAGCAGGCGTATGGCAGTGGACCCATCCCTGGGTATGAACGATGTTGGTCACACAAGCACCAGTACCACCAATGGGAAGCTTGTAGGAACCACCTGGGTGCTTCCTACCCTTGATGTCATCCACCAATGCACGAAGCTTTTCCTCGCTGTCGGTCATGAACTCCACGTTGTTTCTCGTAGTCCACCTGACACATCCTTCGCAGTACTTGTCTGCTATGTCGCAGAATTCGCGAACGAGATCCGTAGTGATGAGACGAGGGGTTCCACAGCGTACTACGAAGCAGGTATCACCTGTCTCGCTGACATACTTGATGATACCTGGTTCAATTATCTCGTGGCTCTTCCACTTGCCATAGTTCTTCTTTATGATTGGTGGGAAGAACTGCTCATAAAATGGTGGTCCAATATCAGTGATCCTGTTGGCCATAGGCTTTTTGGGATCATAGAGTTTTTCAGCCAACTCAGGATCGTAGGGCTGATTTACTTTATCAGATATATCGAAACCTGGATTATCTCCATATAATTCTTTAAGATCCATTATGTTAACCTCCTGTCAAATTTGATTAAGCAGCGTGACGTGCCCGGAATGCCTTGATGTCGCGTTCCCAGCCACCTTCAACCTCACTCTCCTGCCAGAACACGTAGGGATTGGACCTTGGCTCCTTGACGTGCTGAGGAATGGGTTTCAGCTCTGCAATACGCAGAAATTCCTGCAGGCTCTTACGCTGAATCAACTCCCCAAAACGCTCCCTGTTCTTTCCAAGCTCCATCCACCAATCCCAGATCTTGTCGACAAAATCCTTGAATTCATCGTAGGGGGCCTCCATACGGATGAACGGGATTGCCAATGTGGACATCTGTGCGCCGTCGAGGATCGGGGCCTTGGCGCCGCAGAGTATGGTTGCACCAGTATCCGTACCCGGGCGAAGTGCCTCTGGCATTACGTTGATACAATGCATACACCTGGTGCACTCCTTGTTGTCGATCTTGAGCTCATCACCATCCATCCACATACACTCGCTTGGGCAGAGGTCAATGACCTCCTTCTGGATATCGAATGGGCCCCAATCCCTGCCTGAGAAAGCACCGGCATTTGGTTTCAGCTCACCACCAATGTAGGCCTTGACAGCTTCCTGATCAATACGAATATCATCCTTCCATGTCCCGATTATGGAGCAGCAGGAACGAGCGATAGCGGCGACACAGTCATTTGGACAACCAGAGACCTTGAACTTGAACTTGTAGGGGAATGCAGGCCTGTGGAGCTCATCTTGATAAGTCTGTGTCAGATCGTAGCAGATCTGTTGGGTATCAAGGCATGACCACTCACAACGTGCCTTTCCAATACAGCACGCAGGTGTACGCAGGTTTGAACCAGAACCTCCAAGGTCAACACTCATCTGATGGGTCAAGTCGTAGAAGACAGGCTCCAGTTGGTCCGTTGTGGTTCCAAGCAGGATCATATCACCGGTGGAGCCGTGGAAGTTTGTCATGCCGCTGCCCCTGTGATCCCACATGTCACAGACCTTGCGCAAGTAAGCAGAGCTATAAAACTTGCTTGCAGGCTGGTTGACACGCATGGTGTGAAAGTGCGCAATTGATGGAAACTTGTCGGGGACGTCTGAGTAGCGGCCAATAACACCGCCACCATAGCCAAAAACACCTACGATACCGCCGTGTTTCCAATGGGTTTCCTTATGGACATAGGACAGCTCCAGCTGTCCCAGAAGGTCCAGGCAATCCTGCTTGCCTTTTAGGCCCTTCTGTTCTATGTCATCAACAAAACTTGGCCATGGCCCGCTTTTGAGCTCATCGCACATTGGAGTGTCGTGCTTCTTGACATCAGCCATTTAAATCTCCCTCCTTAGGTAGTTTTTTTTCAAATTCTTATCTCAAAATCGCATTCTCAATCCTGACATGTTCAGGAAGAGCCTGAATTTCACCATGAAAATTGAACATTCATTCGGTAACTAACAAAATTTTATTGCGTGAAAACTTTTATAATATCTTTGTGCTATCCTTGTCAAGCCAAAAAAATTAGGTAATTTCAATATATTTTAAAATTGATTCCTTTTTTTCCTAATCAAATCAGGATGATGAGAAGCTCTATGAAAATGTGAGAAACCTTACAATTAATGAACTTTCATTCATTTTTAGGTCTTTTTTCACAAAGGATCGTTTCAAAAACAGCGATGATATCTGCTACAGGACGACCGAAAAAAAAATTACAACTTGCCTGGTCGATCCCCACCGTCTCCATTACCTTGTTTCTGAATTCCATGTCTTTTGCTATCAAGACCTGACGCCTATCACTCTGCCCCTTCCCCTCATCAAATGAATCTCTACAGAGCTGCCAAATCGAAGAGATGGAATAGGTGATCTCGTAGGCTTTTATCAGTTCAGAAAGAAGACTGTCCTCTGGAATCAGGTCCATACGCATCAATGTATCGTTGAGAAAAAGCCCCTCTATATCCCTTGTGTCCCAACATTTAAGCCGTCTGCACTCAAGAGGCCTATTCTCATAAATAGTGCAGGAATTATCTGCATACCGAAAGAAGATACACGTACCCTGATCATCCCCTCGTATCTTTATCATCTCTGATTTTAGGCATACGAGTTCCTTGGACAAAGGATTCAATGCCATCTCTCCCGCCCTGTATGTAACAAGATCAGGAGGGCCGAGTACACCTTTAACCAATAGAACCCGGTCTTCACTGTGGAGACATGGCCCCCCTTTTTTACAACAGGTACCACACCTCTTGCATTCCCTCTGATTTACATTATCCTGGATATAAATGTCAGAAATCATATCAACAAACCATAAACCTATCTTGGAACTCTTAAAGCAGGTGGATAATGCGGTTCTTTCTGTAGCAACCCAATACCCCAGGGAATTCAAGTGCCATAAAGGCTGTTCGGACTGCTGCTATGCGGCATTTGACATCTCCCTTGCTGAAGGAATACTAATCCTTCAACACTTTCGTCAGCTTGGCAGAAAAACCAGGCGGCAAGTCCTTAAAAAGGCCAAAAAGGCAGAAAAACAGTGGCAAAAGGCCTTGGCCCAAAAACAGGATCTCGCACTGGTCAGGATTGCATGTCCGCTCCTGAGCCCTGATGATCAATGTCTCTTGTACAATGTCAGGCCTGTCAATTGTAGGACATATGGGACACCGACAGAAATCCATGGAAAAGGCCATGTATGTGCCCTGTCAGGTTTTTCGCCAGGCAAGACCTATCCCACTGTCAGACTTCATCTTATCCAGGACAGGTTATTAGAGCTCTCCATGGATATAAATCCCAATATAGCCATGCGGAGATGGCCGATAGCCAACATCTTGCTCGGGGCACTGGATGGTCATCAGGACTCGGATGGTGGCGCATCTGACTGAGCAAGCCTCTTCTCGAGAACTGCAATGCCATCTTGCAGGGTCTTTGCCTTTTCTTTGGCCCCCATGTTTCTGAATAGTTTTTCTGCCAGCTTATAGGCATCCAAGGCATCCTCTATCTTGCCTTGGCGCTCATAGATATCCCCGATACCAGCAAGAAACATGGCGGATCTCTTAACATCCTTCAAACCCTCTACGAGTTCCAATGCCCTGAAAAAATAGGGTAGCGCCTTGTCAAATTCCTTTTCATGCCTGTAGAGATCGATCACCTTCTCGAGCATGATTACCGTACTCACCGGGTCTTTCTTTTTTTCACAGATTGCCAGGGCCCGTTGATATGGAGAAAAAGCTGCCTTGATATTGCCCCTCATGACATGAATATCACCCAGCTTCTCACATATGTTCGCCACCTCCGCCTCGTAGCCAAAATGGTCGAAGATCCCCAAGATCTCTTCAAAGCGGGCCATGGCATCCAGGGATTGACCACGGTTCTTCAGGATCTCAGCCTCCTGATAAATATGCCAGGCCTGGGTGATCTCTGGTGGTTCTTTCTGGGATTTCAACTCCTTCTCCTGTTTAGATTCCATCCTGTTTTCCTGTTTGTCCATTTTTTTCTCTTCCATTTTTTTAAGTGCATCCAAGGCCACAGCCCCAACCGTTGTGGACCTAACCCGTATTCCATCAAAGAGTTCAAACCCTGCCTGATCTCCAGTCAGGCGACCAATAGCCCCTTTTGCCTCCGAGGCGCCTACTTGCCCCAATGCCCACACTGCATGTCCCCTTACAGCAGGATCAGAAGCAGTAAGGAGATCAAATATGATAAAAAAAGAGCTGTTTCTGACAAGCCTTGGATAAAGCTCACCTATTCGCCCCATTGCCCACAAAATGGCTGGTATAGAGGGTTTATCCCCAACAAGCCCCAAGATATGCCGCACAAAAGATCCATAAAGCCCCGGCTGATTTCTTATGATCTCGCCTACTGTCTCTATAGTGCCCCAATTGGTAGCAGCTGAATCGTTGGCAGCGTATAGAAGTCTCCTGAGCAGGTCACCGACCGTGGCCGGGTCATCTTGAGCAATGGCCCCTGCCACCCCACCCAGCATGATCACGGCCTTCCAGCGTTCAGAAGGATCGGCATTGTAGAGAAGCCTTTGCATCTTCCTCAGTACCAACCGGTCCTTACTGGCCATTTCTGTCAATAATTCCAGATTTCTCTCCCTGACAGCCTTGGCCACCTCCTTTTTAGAAAACCGATTTTTACGCAATTTCTTGAGGTCTGCGCTCCTGGCTGCAGGAGAAATAGGTGGAGGCTGGGCATTGGTTTCGAATTTAACTCGAATGCCCTGGGCCTTGGCATCACGAATATCATCACTGAGCCTGATAAAACTCAAGGCCCCCTTTATCCTATGCCCTTGATAGTCATGGCCTTCTGGATAGATGAGGTGCTTGCCGATATCATAACCCTCTATCAGGGCATCTTGATAGTCTTCTCCCGGCATGAGGTCCCATGCCAGGTCCAGGTCTGCATCACAGGCAAACTCCAATGCCTCGACCATGGCAGCTCCAAGATTGAACCCAGTGACGTCATGAACGAAGACTGCACCACAAGAACAAACACCATATTCGAAGTCCCCTCTGCGCATTGGTTCGAGTTCCTTGGGACGCTCCAACCTCTGGTTGCAAAAGGGGCATCGAGGCTCTAACACTTCATAACCTGAGGCCATATCTACTCACTCCAAACCCATATATCAAGCTGCCGATTTTATCTTGGCCTCGAAATCTGGATGAATGGGATAGCCAAGCTCCTTGGCCTTTTTCATGGCCTTTGCTGCCCTCTCTATATCCCCTTTGTAATAACATGCAACGGCAAGATTGTTAAATGCCAAGCCAAATCGCGGTGCCAGACTGACAGCCTTTTCTGCCACCTTCACAGCCTCATCGGCCTTGTTCCTTTCGATCAAGACAGTGGCGTAATTGGTCAGGGCAGGAACCATCTCGGGTTTCAGATCCAAGGCCTTCTTGAAATATGTCTCCGCATCTTCCCATTTTCCCAACTGTAGGTAGGCTGAACCGATATTGGCCATTGCCTCGGCTGAACCTGGATGGGCATTTAAGGCCTCGAGATTTTCACGAATACCCTCTTCCAATCGACCGAGCTGAAAGAAAAGCGTACCGAGATTTATCCTGATCTCGAAAGAGGCAGGGTCCAACTTCAAGGCCTTTTGAAACTCCCCAATGGCGTCATCAGAGCGCCCGGCCTTCCAATAGGCCAGAGCCAACCTGTGATGTGCCACTACTGAATTTTTGTTTTCTTTTACTTCCTTTTCCAGATCCTGTATTATTTTGTCAAGATCACCAGATTTTATTGGATTTTGAGCCATTGTTCCTCCTGATGTCACATCCTTTATGACAGATATAAATGTAAAGGGATATATTACCTATAGTGACCCATCAAGTTAACATAAAAATATCAAATTCCCACAATATCAGATTCTCAAATATAGGAAAAATGCCTGAGCACCCACGAAAAAAATCTGACCAAGACCCCATACGTCAAGACAATCGAGAAAAAGACGATGTATTGACATGCCTATTATGTGGTGGCCCAGCATTGCTCAAGGGTAGATGAGCCAATGCCACGGTCACCTGCAGGTCCTGCGGGATCGAGCTACCTGCGTCCCAGTACAGGGAGCAGATAGATGAGATGAAAGAGAGGATGATATGTGAAATTAACTCTCATCAAGACTGAGACAGGCAGCCTGCCAAAGGCTGCCTGTCGTGTTACTTTAAGGTGAATAGGATACTTATGCTGTTAGGAGATCAAATGCGCTGCTCCTCCTCTCTTACTGAGATAGCTACCTTGTACAAGATGGTCAATATCAATCCTCCTACAGCCCATATAGCCGTGGCTATCGTGATTTCAGGGAATGTGGGGTGATATTCAGTAATCATCTCCAAGGGATTAGGGATAAAACCGCCAATAACCAGGCCCACACCCTTGTCTATCCATGTGGCCAGAAAGACACAAGCACAGCCTACTGCCAGCCAGAACGGGTTTCTCCTGATAGGCGGCACCAGCAATATAAAGATCCCGGCAAAACCTATTATTATACATGCCCTCATGAAGGGTACCAGGTTTCCATATTGTCCAATACCCCAGAAAAGGTACTCCAAAGTAGCCTTGTGGCCCGGAATATTACTATAAAAGGCCGTAAAGAATTCCATACCCATGAAAAAGAAGTTCACTATCATGGCATAACAGATGGTCCTGGCTATATTCTGAAGCGCCTCCTCGCCTGGATCGAACTTCGTCACCTTCCTGACAAACAGCAGGATCATTACCAGAAGGGAAGGACCGGCGGCAAAAGCAGATGCCAGAAAGCGTGGAGCCATAATGGCTGTCAGCCAAAAATGCCTACCAGGAAGACCTGCATACAGAAACGCCGTGACAGTGTGAATACTGATGGCCCACGGGATGGACAGATATATAAAAGGCTTTACCCAGCCTGGGCACGGCAGGCCCTTCTTATCGGCAAGAAGCGTGTTGTAACCACATATGATATTTATGATGAGATAGCCGTTTAGCACTATCATGTCGTAAAAGAGCATGGAATGGGGTGTAGGATGCAAGACCACATTCATCATCCTCATTGGCTGCCCGATATCCACAATGATGAAGAGCAGACACATGACAACCGCCGCTATAGCCAAGAATTCACCAAATACAACCACCTTTGCATACTTAGTATAGTGGTGCAGATACTTTGGTATGACAAGCATTACTGCACCTGCAGCAACACCAACGAAATAGGTGAATTGGGCGATGTAAACACCCCAGGAGATATCTCTGCTCATACCGGTGACACCAAGACCTACCTTCAACTGATACAGATAGGCTATGAAACCTGCCCCGATGATACAAAGTAGAAATATCACCCATCCCCAGTAAACAGATGATCCTTTTAAAGCCTTTTCAATCATGATGACCTCGCACTACACCAGATAGAATACTGATGGTTTGGTTCCAAGTTCCAGTTTGCGCCTGAGGGAAATCCTCTCCCTGAGTATCTTCCGCACATTGGAGTTCTCGTCTGCCAGATTGCCAAAGTGCATAACATCTGGACACGCCTCCACACAAGCAGGCTTCTTACCTGCATCCAAACGCTCGACACAGAAATTGCACTTTTCCACGACCCCCCTCATCCTGGTGGGGAACTGTTTGTTCAATTTCCTGCCCTGGGCCATTTCCTTCTTCAGTGCCACCCTGGGGTCGAGCCAGTTGAAGCTTCTGGAACCGTAGGGACAGGCTGCCATACAGAAACGGCATCCAATGCACCTATGGTAATCTTGGGCCACCACGCCGTCTGGCCGCCTGAACGTGGCCTCCACAGGGCAAACCCTGGCGCACGGTGGTTCGTCACAGTGATTGCACATGAGTAGGAACGGCAGCTTTTCGAGAACCTCGTCATATTCATTATAGCTGTCAGTGAATACGTGTTCGTATTCCTCCTCCCAGATCCACTTGATTTCGTCCTTTGGGTTGCCCCAATTGGGCACATTGTGGAGATAATGACAGGTATGTATTATCTTCTCGGCCTTTTCCTTGGTGATGGCCTTCATGTCAATCAACATCGCCCAGCGTGTCTTGGGGCCTGTCTCCTTCCCCTCTTCATTGGCGGCCTCATGATGACCATGGGCCCCGTGCTCCATCTCGGCATCTACCTTGCCGGGCTTCAGTAATTCAAAGGCGCTACTGCCACCAAGGCCGATCAGCGTCGAAAGACCTGCTACCTTTAAAAACTTTCTTCTATCCATCATACTCATAGCTTGCTCCCATTTGGATCATAATGACAATCCCAGCAATAGGGCTGAACTGCTGCATAATTATGACATTTGTCGCAGAAATCCTTTTTATTCGAATGACACTTCAAACAGGTATTCTGCAAACTGATCCATACCTTTTTGCCAGCCTTGTTCACATACCATCTGTTGCCTTCTCTGAGGGCCTGGTCACGCCAGTGGTTCAGAAACTGCATATGGGTAGTGATCATGAACTTGGTGTCCTCCACGCACTTCTTTACAGGCAGCGCCTTTATCGCCGGCGTGTCCAGACTGGGCTTTGGCTTCTTGGCCGGAGCTCCGTGCTGGTAGATGAAGGGAAAGAGAAATATCCCGGCAAAGATGAGCAATCCGACTATGACCTTTCCTGAATCATACATCTTCTGTTACCTCCCCTCTTCCTGGTATCTCTTCGCCCCTCAGGTTGACAGTACGTTCGTTCTCTCCTTCCATGATCAAGGCATTTGCTACCAGCTCCGAGACACCGCAAACATTCATTCCAGGAACCCAGTATTCCATGGAGGCGGGAAGAACGGCTCTATCAATGGCGCAAACACATGCAAGCATATTTGCCCCAAAACGCTCATGGACATATTTGACTGCATTTGCCCTGGGCAGGCCTCCCCTGAGCCTGAGTTCCATATTCTCACCAGCATTCAGACCAGCACCGCTACCGCAGCAGAAGGTCTGCTCTCTGATGGTGTTTTCAGGCATGTCGTAAAAATGATTACAGACATTTTTTATCACGTATCTTGGCTCTTCGAACATGCCCATGCCACGCGATGGGTTGCATGAATCATGGTAGGTCACCTTCAAATGGTCGTTCCTACTGGGATCCAGCTTCAACTTTCCATGTTTTATGAGATCTGCCGTGAACTCCGTGATATGCACCATTTTTGTAGACTTGGCATTCTCAAACTTGGTGCCTGTTATGGGGGAAACTGGCTCTTCCAAAAATTCAGGTGGCCCATTGAACGTATTCATGTACTGATGCACAACACGCCACATATGGCCACACTCACCACCCAGTATCCACTTCACACCAAGCCTTTTGGCCTCTGCATAGATCTTGGCATTCAGCCTTTGGGCCATATCGAGAGAAGTAAAGAATCCAAAGTTCCCACCCTCACTGGCATATGTACTCCAGGTATAGTCGAGGTTTAGATGTTCAAAGAGCATCAGGTAACCAGCCAACGTAAAGATCCCTGGTTCGGCGAAGACATCTCCTGATGGAGTGACGAACAGGATCTCTGCACCTTTTTTGTTAAAGGGCGGTTCAATGGTGATTCCCACAAATTCCTCGATGTCCATGCACATGAACTCTATATTCTGCTTGAACGTATGGGGAAGAAGCCCTAGGTGGTTGCCTGTCTCATAACAATTTGCAACTGGCTCCTGGATCCAATTGATGTTCAGACCAAACAGGTTAAGCAGCTCTCGACCTATAATGGTTACTTCGGCAGTATCTATGCCGTATGGACAAAAGAGAGAACAACGGCGACATTCAGTGCATTGAAACATGTAGTACCATATTTCTTTTAGCACCTTGTCCGTCAATTTTCTGCCGCCTGCAAGCCTACCGAGTATCTTCCCTGCCTTTGTGAACTCCCCCCTATAGATGGATCGTATAAGCTCTGCCCTGACAACTGGCATGTTCTTGGGATCACCAGATCCGAGGAAGAAGTGGCACTTATCAGCACAAGCACCACAGCGTACACATATATCCATAAAGATCTTGAATGAACGGTGCTTGTCCAGACGTTCCCGCATTCCCTCGAGGAATGTCTCCTTCCAATCTTCAGGAAGGCCCCAATCCTCTTCCACAGGGCTCCACACATGTGCGTTGGGCATCCCGACGATCTCAACCTTTTCAGGTTTGGCAGGATAACAATAGATGCCTGGCTTGATTACAGTAGGAATGTCCATCCAGTCCCTTGTTGGGGGACTGAGGTCAATCCTCATCATTTCTTGGGGTGTCAATTGTTTTGCCATAATATCTTTTCCCTTTACTTATTCTCTCTCCAAAGGTAATCCAGCCTCTTTCATATAATCCCTGTACATATCTTCATATTCTTCGTAAGAATGAAATTTTGGAGGTTTGCGCCATGGGTTCTCGTGATATTCCATCCTGTTGGTATTGGCAAGGTTTCTCGTGGGGCTCATAAAGACACCACCCATGTGCATGAGCTTACTAAATGGGAAATAGGCCAAAAGCGTACTCACAAGGGCTATGTGTACAAAGAAGATGGTCCCGATCCCCTTGGGCATAACCGGATGGAAACTCGCTATACCATTGGCCAGGGCCTTGACTGCAGTTATGTCAACTCTGTACACAAACCTCATCAAAAGTCCTGTTATTACTATGCCCAGGATGAGAAACAAGGGGAAATAGTCGGCCACGAGCGACATAAACCTCATCTTGGGTAGAAATAGCCGCCTGATGAGCAGGCCGGTAAGGGCCAACAGGATGATTATATCTGTAAGATAGATAGGGGGAATTCCTATCTGGAACATACCGTCTACTGCATCCAGCGTCTCAACAAAGCCCGGTACTGGCTGCACGAACAACCTCAAATGCCTTAGGGCTATGATCAAAAAGGAATAATGGAAACCAAGAGCCAAGAGCCACAGCCACTTAGTGGGATGATGGATCAACCAGCCAGATCTCAAGTCTGTTCTCATGTTCCGAAAAAGGGACCTGAAACAGCAGACCTCGAAAAACATCCTCATGATCACGCCGCCTGTAGTGCTGGGATTTTCTATCTTGGACCACTTTATCCACGGCAAACTGAACTCTTGACCTGCCGTGGTAGGGATACGGAACGGTACAGGAGACTTGGCCCAATTCACCACCTTGAGGGCAAAGCCTACAAGAAAAACCGCAAAGGCCACATATGGTAGCACTACCCCGAAAATGGGTTGAAGACCAGGCACTGATCCGCCTATCAAGGCCGCTACTACGATTGCTACGACTGCCCCGAATGCCACAATGATACGCGTTATCATCTCTACTCCTCTTTATTAATGTTGAGTTTTTTCCTTTTCCAGCCGTTCAAGGTGCTGCTTGCCCCTGCGCAACATATATGAAGGACACATTCCACCTTGAAGGATAAACGGTCTCTTCAGAAGGTCATTGCGCTTTATTTCCCAGACCTTCTCCCTGCATTCCATGAATACATCAAAGGCCAAAAGCGCGAAATGGTCTATCCTCGATTCAAACTCAAGATATCGATCGAGCAGATGAAGCTCCCTAATCTCCTCCATCAATTCAGTACGGATGATGTCCTTCAGCGCAAAGATGATCTGCACGGCACTGGCAGGAGTGAAGTCCTGAACCGCCCTGACCCTTATAAGGGTATCCAGATGTCTCTTGGTGGTCTCTGGATCTGCTTCCCCCACCAGTTGATCATAGAGAGGCCAAATAGAATCCTCAATCGAGGCACCTATGGGATTGGCAAACCTGTTTTTCTGCGATTTCAGAAATTGGGCCGTCTCTGGAGGATAGGTATTGTGAATGACTTTTATCCACTTCTTGACCAGGACATCCTTTCTCTGCTTGAGCAGTTCCCTAAGCCTGGTGTCCTTGGCCTTGTTTATTACATCCTCCTCTTGCTGAAAATCCAGGGGATTTATGTGTTCAAAAAATTTTTTAAGTTTTGACTCTGGAATAGTTCCCACTGAATCCTCCTCCTATCAAAACATAGGGCATCTTAAATATTTGATATAAAGTGCTATTTACTCCCCCTCTCAGCACAAACCATTAATGAATGGTCATTCAGCCAAGATAGACTATCTATAGACAAAAAGAGTTTGTGTGTCAAGTCACTAATTGGAAATAAGGCACTGATTTTCCCTGAAGAGTCCTATTTGGTATTCCGTTTTTCCTTAATTTATAGTAAGTTACAAGTCATAAAAACAAGTGAATTTATTTACTCGAAAGGCCATGTCCCAATATTTTGATCCTATTTAAACCATTTTAAAATATTTGGCAATTAGGTAATAAAGAAAAAAATGAATATAGTGCTAATTAATCCATATTGTCTGGATCCAAGGCTCCAGGATTACGATATAAAGGTCCCACCCATTGGCCTCTATTACATTGGTGCGAGCCTGATAGATGCTGGCCACCATTGCACTATCCTGAATCTCTATGACAAACAGGCACAACACGATACAATAGAACACATAATCGGATCACACCAGCCGGATTTGATCGGTATATCTATTCTTCACGCCAACCGTTGGGGAGGCCTGGATATTGCCAAGATCTCCAAGAAGATCCTACCCTCCATACCTGTCGTTTTTGGTGGACCAGGTGCTATTTTTCTCTGGCATCACCTCCTCACCCATTTCCCAGAGGTGGATTACATTGTCTTGGATGAAGGAGAAAGGCCCATGGTGCAGATGGCAGATCTACTATCTGAAGGAAAAGTAGACCAGTTTTCACAGGTCCCTGGTGTGGCCTTCAGAGATGGGGATAGACTTTCAAAAAACGCCCCCCAACCCTTTTTGGAGGATCTTGACAGCCTGCCGGATCCATCGACCTATTTTAGATTTCAGCATGTTATATCCTCGAGAGGGTGCCCCTGGAACTGCGCCTTTTGCGGTTCACCAAGGATATGGAAAAGAAGGGTGCGCTTTCATAGCCCCCAGTATTTTGTTGATCAATTGGAACGGCTCCACAAGGCTGGAATAAATTTTTTTTATGTCTCTGACGACACCTTCACCCTTGACAAACAGCGGGTTATAGAGATCTGCAAACTCATCCTGAAAAAGGATCTTGGAATCACATGGGCTGCCATATCAAGGGTAAACCATGTAGATGAGCAGATCCTTTACTGGATGAGAAGGGCTGGCTGCATGCAGATAAGCTATGGGGTTGAAAGCGGCTCGCCCAAGATAAGAAAAATCCTCAACAAGAAACTCTCCAACGGACAGATAAAGAAGGCTTTTGAGCTGACCTCTTCTTTTGGACTCATGCCCAGAGCATATTTCATATACGGATGCCCAGGCGACAACAACAAGACCATCAATGAGACCATCCGCCTCATGGAGCGCATCAGGCCCCTGGGGGCCATATTCTATATACTTGATATATTCCCTGGAACTGCCTTATATGACGATTTCAAGAAAAGAACTGGGCTGGATGACGATATATGGCTCAAACGCATAGAGGATATAATGTATTTTGAAACCGATCCATCTCTGTCTCAGCAGGCAGTCCTTGACTTTGGCAAAAGGCTCAGAAAGGCCTTCTATAGAGCACTACCCAAATTTGCAGATCTGCTGACACTCGTAGATCAAAAAGAGCTCTACCCCCTCCATGCTGACTTCCTCTCACGCCTGGCAATGACCTTTGCCTTCGGGGATTATTCGCACATAAAAGATATACCGAATCCCAAAGGCATTGCTGAACGTCTCTTTAACAGGGCATTAGACTATCATCCAGATCATAGGGCATACCTTGGCCTTGGCATGCTGCTCCAAAGAAAAAACAGGCATAAGGAAGTGATCGAACTACTTGAGAGGGGACTCGAGCATTTCCCTGAAGACCCTGACCTGCTTATTTGTTATGGCTTGAGTCTGATGAATACGGGTATGCCAGAAAAGGCCCTGGAAATATTCATGAGCCAAAGCTCCAATGTCCAGGCCTTGGAATATGCCAGATACTGTGCAAGAATCCTTGGGAGGAACGAACTATTGAGACCTCTTACCAAACAGATTGAAAGCCTTTCTGGGGATAAGGAAGCCCGGTGATGTTTTCATCATACATACTACCCCAGATCACGGCCTTCATCGGCTATTGTTGTCCAGGATTCGAGCTGGCAATGAAGTTTGAGTTGACAATATGGCAGGCACAATTTAAAAAATATTTCACAAGGAAGGGCCTGTGAAGAAAAATCCTAACCAAATAGCCCCGCGGATTACGATTGCAGCACTTAGAGGCGGCTCCGGTAAAACCATAGCAACCCTTGGTATCACAAAGGCCCTGGCAAATAGAGGAGGGAAGATAGCTGTCTTCAAAAAAGGACCTGACTATATCGATGCTGCCTGGCTTGGGAAGGCTGCAGGCAGAGCATGTCATAACCTTGATCCATTCCTGATGGATGACGAAACAATATCGAGTTCTTTTTTACTACATTCTGGGGATGCAGAATTGGCAATAATTGAAGGGAACCGGGGACTATTCGATGGAGTAGATGTATCAGGGGGGTTCAGCACGGCACAGTTGGCAAAGACATTGGGTTCTCCCATTGTGTTAGTGGCAGACTGTACAAAGGTTACCCGCACCATGGCAGCCATGATAAAAGGCTGCAAGGATTTCGAACAGGATGTTGAGATAATTGGTATCATATTGAACAAGATCGCAGGCAGACGTCACAGGGACTTGCTCACAAATAGCATTGAAACATATGCTGATCTTCCAGTCCTTGGCACCATACCCAGACTAAAAAAAGATCCTTTGCCCATGAGACATCTTGGTGTAATACCTGCCGATGAATACGCCGGCCCTGACAATGCCCTGGAAGAGCTCGGAAGGCTGGCCGAAAAATACATAGACATCGACCGTCTCATTGATCTCGCCTCCAAGGCTACGAGGTATGACGCCACCTCAACTCAAGGCATCCAGCCTGTTTCAAGAATATCCCCCAGAAAGGATGTCGTAATAGGGATAATACGAGACAGTTCTTTCCAATTCTACTATCCAGAAAACATAGAGGCCCTGAGACGTGAGGGGGCAAGACTGGTCTTTCTGAATGCCCTTACAGACGATGACGTGCCAGAGATGGATGCCCTGTACATTGGTGGAGGGTTCCCGGAGACCCAGGCTGAAAGGCTTGCAGCCAATCGAATCTTCATGGACAAACTCAGGGATTTGATAGAATCAGGCCTACCTGTTTATGCTGAATGTGGTGGGCTCATGTATCTTGGAAGAAATCTGTCTTGGCAGGGTAATTCATTTCCAATGGTAGGTATACTTCCATGGGATTTTGTAGTCAAAAAGAAACCAGTTGGTCATGGTTATAGTGTATTGGAATGTGCTCAAGACTCTGTATTTTACAAACGTGGGGACATAATCAAGGGCCATGAATTCCACTATTCACTACCCCAGCCTGTTGAACATGGGCCTCATGGAGATTTCTCCTGCATGGTTGTCAGGGGTCATGGTTTCGATGGCAAATATGACGGCTATAGGTACAAAAACGTCTTTGGAACCTATACCCATGTCCATGCCCTGGGAGATCCGGACTGGGGCAAAAAGATGGTAGAGGCAGGGGTAAAATTCAAAAAAGGGCTGCAATGCCTGTGAAAATAGTCTCTTAATATGTAATATATACCTCAAAAAAGGATAAATCGAACTTAATGAACCAATTCATTTTGAGCAAAGTCTCGAAATAGGCTTGACAACAAGAAGTAGTATCGTCTATATGAATTCTGTCAAATACTGACGCGCTTGAGAAAAAGGGGATATTATCCCCGCAAATTAATAAAAAAGGAGGAAGCCATGTTTCAGATCACTATCGATTATGACAAATGCCAGGGCGACGAAGAATGTGTAAACGCTTGTCCATCAGAGGTATATGATTTTGAAGATGACAAGCCGGTTATTGCTAGGCCTGATGACTGCCTGGGCTGTGAAACCTGTGTCGAGGTCTGCCCTGTAGGAGCAATCACAGTAGAAGAGGTCTAAACCTCTGACGACCCTTAGAGAAAAGGAGGCCATATGGTCTCCTTTTTTTATCCTGGATTATGCAGCTAACAAGCTTGCCAAAGATGTAAGACGGGAATTGGACTTCACCTTTTGGTTGAAGACACAATGGAATCAGATGCATCTGTAACAACCGATAATTCAAAGGAATTGTTTTGGGGTGTTTGATGCATAATCCTGGTTTATCATTCACCTAATGAAACCGCATCCCTGGTTTTTCGAAAAAACTGTCTCCTTACTTGCATGAGTTGGTTAGTATAGTCCTGGCTTTTTCAATATCTTTTGCTATCTGTTGAGCTAGTTCTTTTGGCCCTGAGAATTTTTTCTCATCTCTGATCCTTGCAACCAGATTCACCTTTATCTCATGGCCATAGATATCCTTGTTGAAATCAAAAATATGTACTTCTGCACCAAGCTTATTGTCACCAAAAGTGGGATTGTAGCCAATATTTATCACCCCACTGTAACATGCCTTACCATGAAGAACTTGCACAGCATAGACCCCGGGTTTTGGACACAGGTCCTCCTTATTGATGGTAAGGTTTGCAGTAGGAAATCCAACCACAGGCCCTCCTCTCCTTTTACCTGTTCTCACTATGCCCCTTATCTGGTAATACCTGCCCAGCATCTTCCTGACTTCTTCCATTTCCCCCTGTTTTACAAGTTCCCTGATGGCTGTGCTACTGACGATTCGACCATCCACCTTGACAGGGGGTACTATATGGACCCTGAAACCCAGACGGGCCCCAGTCCTTTTCAAAAATTCGATATCCCCTTCCCTGCCTTTTCCACAGGCATAATCGTATCCCACCACCAGGTCCATGACTCCAAGTGTTCGCCAGAGGATTTTCTCTACGAAGTCTGACGCAGTAGTCTTGGCGAACTCCTTGGTAAATGGCAGACATACCAAGTGGTCTATGCCTGCCGCCATTATCAGTTCCACTTTCTGTTCAAGGGTGGAGATTAGCTTTGGAGGGTTGTCTGGCCTGAGCACCTTCATAGGATGGGGATGAAATGTAAGGGCCACCTTGTCCCCACCCGTCTTTTTTGCAATCTCAACAACTGTCTTGAAAAGTGCCTGATGTCCCAAATGGACACCATCGAAGTTGCCAATTGTCAGGACGGCCTTGTAAAATGGCCTTTCAATGTCGCTCAAATCAGAGTATATTTTCATAGTACTTTCCGCATGGGCCATACCTTGTCCTTACACATGATCCTCTCCGTGGACAAAGGACAGGGATAACCAGGCTCAATAAATCCTTGGCTGAAATTTGATCTGGCTGAAGGTAATATGAGCCCTTGACAATAGCAATACCTCTTTATTTAATACGAGACATTCGTGCCGAAGTGGCGGAATTGGTAGACGCGCTAGATTCAGGATCTAGTGGGAGTTATTCCCGTGGGAGTTCGAATCTCCCCTTCGGCACCATCTTGAGATAATCACGCCAAGCTACCTTGGGTTCCATGAAAGCAGCCCGGCAGCAATCACTGCCAATATTATCCCTACGATCTGCCTAAGATTGATAGATTCGTGAAGGACCACCACTGCCAGGAATACAGTCACCACTGGATACATGGCGGTCAGAGAAGAGATTACAGACAATGGACCGGTCTTGACTGCAGAGAAAAAGAAATAGAGGCCAATGGTTCCAAATATGCCTGTCAACAGGGCATACATAATCCCCTGAAAGCCTCCAGCAAGACGCGGCCCTAACAGCCATACAACAGCTATACTTGTCAACATCACGCCCACAGCCTCGTAAAAGACCGAGGTGGCAGGGGCTATACTCCTCAATGCCAATTTTGGAAAGAATGCCCACAGCCCCCAGCACAGGAGTGCAGCCAGGGCATTCCCCAACCACTCTGGTATTATGTTGCCCATCAAAAGCTCCCCACCAATAAGCCTGTTGGGGCTATCTGCCTATCTAATGCGGAGAAAGCGCCTCTTTCCAACCTTTAGGACTACCTCGGGCCTATCAAGAGAGACCTCTTCCCTGGTTATCTTTTTACCATCCAGGCTCACTGCTCCCTGCTTGATGAGCCTTCTCGCCTCTGAAGTGCTTTTCACCAACCCTGCCTCTTTAAGTACTCTTGGCAAAAACACACACCCTCTGTCGATCTCTTGTCCAAGCACATATTCTGGGATATCCTCTGGGATCTCCCTGCGTGAAAACTGGGCATCAAATCTGGCTTGTGCCTGGTTGGCAGCTTCCTCTCCATGAAAGCGGGATACCAGTTCCAAGGCCAACTGGGCCTTTACCTCTTTGGGGTGAACCTGGCCAGCCCTTATAGACTCTTTCAAGCGATCTATCTCTTCAAGGGAACGAGAACTCAGCAGATTGTAATACCTGAACATGAGTTCGTCTGAAATGGACATCAGCTTACCAAACATGCTAAAGGGATCTTCAGTGATCCCAACATAATTCCCCAGGGACTTGCTCATCTTGTTGATTCCATCAAGGCCTTCCAGTAGTGGCATAGTGAGAACTATCTGGGGCTCCTGCCCATATTCTTTCTGGATATGTCTTCCCACCAAGAGGTTGAATGTCTGATCCGTGCCCCCAAGCTCCACATCAGCCCTCAGGGCCACAGAGTCGTAACCCTGAATCAGTGGATATATGAATTCATGCACAGCAATGGGTTTTTGGTTCTGAAAACGCTGTTTAAAATCCTCCCTTTCAAGCATCCTGGCTACCGTATATTTTGCACACAATCTTATCATCTCTATCGAGCGCATATCATTCATCCAGGTGCTGTTAAAGGCCACTTCTGTCTTTTCTGGATCGAGGATCTTAAATATCTGTTCTTTATAAGTAGCAGCATTTTCCTGTACCTGCTCAGGGGTGAGAGGGGGCCTGGTATCAGACTTTCCAGTCGGATCACCAATAAGACCTGTGAAGTCACCAATGAGGAATATCACCTGATGACCAAGGTCCTGAAAATGCTTCATCTTCTGAATGAGCACCGTGTGCCCAAGATGGAGGTCTGGCGCCGTCGGGTCAAAACCAGCCTTCACCCTGAGTGGCTGGCCGGTAGAGACAGCCCTTTCAAGCTTTTTTCTCAGTTCCTTCTCGTCAATGATCTCGGTGGCACCCCGAGCAATCAGTTCCAAAGATTTCTCAATATCCTTTTCCATGTCAATCAGTTGCCTTCTATATCCTATTTTGCATAGTCAACCGCACGTGTTTCCCTAATCACCGTAACCTTGATCTGACCAGGATAGGTCAACTCATTTTCTATCTTCTTGGTTATGTCACGACACAGCATGGATGCCTCTGCATCTGAGAGTTTCTCACTGTTGACCACGATCCTGATCTCCCGCCCAGCCTGAATGGCAAAGGATTTTTCTACCCCGGAAAAGGAGGTAGCAATCCTTTCCAGGTCTTCCAGGCGCTTGACATAACTTTCCAGCATCTCCCGACGTGCACCTGGCCTTGCACCCGAAAGGGCATCGGCAGCCTGAACCAAGACAGCCAAGATGGTCTCTGGTTTTACGTCTTCGTGGTGCGCAGCGATAGCATGCACAACATCGCGAGACTCTCCATATTTCTTGGCAAGATCAGCCCCTATAATGGCATGAGAGCCTTCTACCTCATGGTCCACAGCCTTGCCTATATCATGGAGGAGGCCAGCCCTTTTCGCCTTTTTTACGTTGATACCCAGTTCTGCCGCCATGATACCGCAAAGAAACGCCACTTCGATAGAGTGTTGAAGTACGTTTTGGGCATAACTGGTACGAAACTTCAACTTGCCAAGCAACTTGACAAGCTCTGGATGTATACCATATACGCCCACGTCAAAGGTGGCCTGTTCTCCCGCCTCCCTGATGGTGCTATCTATCTCTTTTTCCACCTTTTTCACCACCTCTTCTATGCGGGCAGGATGGATGCGACCATCGAGTATAAGTCTTTCAAGGGCCACCCGTGCCACTTCACGGCGGACTGGATTGAATCCGGACAGGAGCACTGCCTCTGGCGTATCGTCAATGATTATATCTATCCCTGTGGCAGCCTCTATGGCCCTTATGTTGCGGCCCTCCCTGCCAATAATCCTGCCTTTCATCTCCTCATTCGGCAAAGGCACCACCGAGACAGTTCTATCCGCCACATATTCTCCAGCATATCTGGCAACAGCCAAGGCGATTATTTCCCTGGCCTTCTTGTCAGCAATCTCTTTTGTCTCAGCCTCTACCTTCCTGAGCATCTTGCCTGCTTCCTGCCGTATCTCTGCCTCAAAGCTCTTGAGCAGATGTTCTCTGGCCTCATTGCTAGACATGCCCGATATCTTCTCAAGCATGTTTCTCTGCTCGGTTACCAGTTTTTCTATCTCTTTCTGGCGTCCATTCAGGAGCTCCTCCGAGGACTTGAGCCTCTTTTCCTTCTCGAGAAGCTCTATTTCCTTTAGGTCGACCAATTCCTTCTTCTTGTCGATTTGTTGCTCACGATGAAGAAGGCGCTTTTCCTGATTTCTGAGTTCCGCCTTCCTTTCAGTGATCTCTTCCTCTGCCTCTTTTTTGATCTTGAGGGCATCTTCCTTTGCCTGTACCTGGGCCTCTTTTAGTAGCCTTCTGGCCTCCGCCTCGGCATCAGCCCTGATCTTTTCGGCGTCTGCTCGTTCGAGTGCCTGTTTTTTTGTGATCAATGTCTTCGCCAAGACATAACCTATGGCTACACCAGCGGCCAAAAAGACGATCAATAATAGAATAGTGGTTATTCCCATGTGTGGCTCCTTGCTTCTTGGATGTACGCCACACCCCATCTATAATATTTGAATAAAACGGATTTAGGTGTAAAAGGTGAGCTGGCTCAAGACCCTTTTTCAAGTAGTGGGAAGGGAATCTATTACTTCCAAATCCTTATGAGACAAAAAATATGCATAAATTCACAATCACTGGCCTGGATACACTTTATCAGGTATCAATTACCCTGTAAGTAGCCCCCATGTAATATGATTTTGCCTGTATATATGAGACCTGCCAACGGCAGAGTTGTTCATCTTAAACCCTCTTCACCTAATCCGTTTATATTAAGACCCAGACGGGGTTATAGCCTAATAAGCCCCGCCGTGCCGTGTCTGCTGGGTCTATTGAACCTGAGTAAACTCAGGTGGGTGTCATTTTCGCTTCCAACGGATAGGGCTGTTCTCCCTTTCCACTCTTCCACGAAGAGACGACTCCCTTGTACGGGGTGTTGGCTCAACAAACTGACAGCAGCCCACGAACACAGCAGGGAAACTTAAACAAATTGTAACAGATTTATCAGATTTTTTCACCCAGAGAGGTATTAATTTTTTCAAGGAGCTTTTGCCCTTGCCTGCTCAGGTTTTCTTCCAGGTCTTTGAGGCGATTTCTGGCCAGCAGCAATTCTCTTCCTATGCTCATTACGGTTAATACCATTAATTTGTTGGGAGGCAGGCCTGGGGTGGCACTTTCTATCTCTTCAGCCTTTTTTTCTATGTAAGAAGCCACCTCTTGTAAGTCGACCTCTTTGTCGTCGCCCTTCAATTCATAGACATTTCCCAAAAATTTCAGACGTACTAACTGTGCCAATTTCTTAGCCGTTCATCCATTGTAATGAATCATAAACTGCCATGTCATGGATCAACCTTGTTGTTCCACCTGGCCTTCTGGAGATTCGTAAACATTTTCCAGGCCGTCTATCTGTTGTAGCATGCGTTCTACCCTGTCACCTATATCCTTTCTTTCCTCTTCCAGCATTGAGATCTTCATTGATAGTTGACCATTTTCATATTCCAGCTCTTTCACCCTTTCTTCAAGGGACCTTTTTTCATCCTGTAGCCTGTTACAGTAGGAGATGAGGCTATTAATCTTTTCTTCCAATCTGTTTATTATTTCAAGGTCCATTGCGTTCGATGCTCCTTTCAATACGTTATGGCAATTCTATATCAACCAGCCCTGCGCTATTCATGGACAAAGCCCCTTGTTCCTGTCTTGGGAAACCCTGACGGTACCAGGAGCCAGGATATATTCCGGCGGGCATTCATATCCGTCAAGATAGCTATGGGAGCCAACTACAGCGCCCCTGCCGATCCTGGTTCGTCCCTTCAACACCGTATGTGAACATATAATTACATCTGATTCAATAACAACTGTCGGTTCGATATATACGGTGTCGGGCATGGAAATAGTTACACCCGCATCCATATGGGCAATCCTGAGCCTTTGAAGCATGATACTTTCGGCTACTGCAAGCTGATATCTTGAATTCACCCCAAAGGCCTCCTCTTCCCTTGCAAAATCAAAGGCCTGAACCCTGAAGCCTTGATCAAGTGCTATACCAACCACGTCCGTAAGATAATACTCCCCCTGGGCATTATCACTATCTACCTGTTCCAAGAGCTGAAAAATCACTGATGAATCCACAAGGTAGGTCCCTGTATTCACCTCTCTGATCTTCTTGACCTGGGGCTCTGCATCCTTCTCTTCTATGATGGCCATCAAGTGGCCGTCTTCTCCCCTGATTATCCTGCCATAACCAGTAGGATCCTTAAAGGTGGCACTCAATATAGATACGGCAGTCCGGGCCTCTAAATGGGCATTGACAAACCTATCGAGGGTGGCTTTGGTAAACAGGGGGGTGTCTCCGCAGATGATCAGTATCGGCCCAGAAAAGCCAGAGAAAAAAGACCTGGTGCAACTGACGGCATGCCCTGTGCCCAACTGTTGCTCTTGGTAGACTATATTGACATTTAGGTCTACTAAATATTTGGAGACAATCTCCCTGCCGTGGCCAACAACTACCACTTGATGATCCGTTGATATACCCAGCCTGTCCAACAGAGAAATCACGTGCCCTAATATCGGCTGGCCCAGGAGACAGTGCAAGACCTTTGGGAGGCGGGATTTCATCCTGGTTCCCTTGCCTGCGGCGAGAATGATTGCTGCTATGCTACCATTTTTCTTCATTTGTCATGAAAATGAAAAGGCAAGCTTGTAAGCTTGCCTTTTCTCTCCTCTCCCCAGGATCAATAATGCATTTAGCTCATTTTTCCAGCTACCTTCAGACGGGCTGTAGCCCTGGCCATAGCTGCCATCGCCCTGGCCATATCTATATCTTCTCTGCCTGCCTTGGCTTCTTGGATACGCTTCTCTGCGCGTTCCTTGGCCCTAAGTGCCCTTTCAACGTCGATTTCCTCCGACACCTCAGCCGCCTCTGCCAAGACAGTCATCTTGTTGTTGGACACTTCGACAAAACCACCGCTGACAGCGAGTCTCACTGTGTCCCCATCCTTATTATAGTGCATCGGCCCGATATTGAGAGTGGATAAGATGGGCGCGTGATTGGCCATGACACCAAAGACGCCTTCGGTACCAGGCACTGTACACAGATCCACCTCATCACTCACTACAAGCTTTCTCGGTGTGACCACTTCAAGATTTAGTTTATTGGCCATTTTTACACCCTAACCTTATTTTTAACCTTTCTCTGCCTTTTCTCTTGCTTCCTCAATGGTCCCTACCATATAAAATGCCTGCTCTGGAAGATCATCATGTTTTCCATCAAGGATCTCCCTAAAACCTCGAACCGTATCTTCTACCTTACAGTACTTGCCAGGCATACCAGTAAAGGTCTCGGCAACATGGAAAGGCTGCGACAAGAACCTCTGTATCTTCCTGGCCCTTTGGACAACTATCTTATCCTCGTCAGAGAGCTCGTCCATACCGAGAATTGCTATAATGTCCTGGAGATCCTTGTATTTCTGAAGTGTCTGCTGAACCTCACGTGCGGTGAAATAATGCTCCTCACCCAAGACATTTGGATCAAGAATCCTCGAGGTTGAATCCAGAGGGTCAACTGCAGGATATATACCCAGCTCAGCAATCTGACGGGAAAGAACAACTGTACCGTCGAGGTGAGCAAATGTTGTAGCAGGAGCAGGGTCCGTCAAGTCGTCAGCAGGCACGTACACGCACTCGACAGCCGTGATGGAACCCTTTGAGGTAGAGGTAATACGTTCCTGAAGTGCACCAAGGTCAGTTGCAAGTGTTGGCTGATAACCAACGGCTGATGGTATACGTCCAAGAAGCGCAGAAACCTCAGAACCTGCCTGGGTAAACCGGAAGATATTGTCTATGAAGAAAAGGACATCCTGACCCTCTTCATCGCGGAAGTACTCTGCGGCAGTCAATCCTGTAAGACCAATCCTTGCACGGGCTCCTGGAGGCTCTGTCATCTGTCCATAAATGAGTGCAGCCTTTGGGAGAACACCCGATTCCTTCATCTCCAAGTAGAGGTCGTTTCCTTCACGGGTCCTCTCACCTGCACCGCAGAAGACAGAGATACCACCGTGCTGCATAGCGATATTGTGGACCATCTCCATCATGATGACCGTCTTACCGCAACCAGCACCTCCGAACAAACCCATCTTACCGCCACGAGGGAATGGAACCAGCAGATCGATGACCTTGATTCCCGTCTCAAGGACCTTGACCGTGGTATCCTGTTCCACAAAGGCTGGTGCCTTCCTGTGAATAGGATAATACACATCTGATTCGATTGGCCCCTTACCATCCACTGGCCAACCAACCACGTTCATGATCCTACCCAGCGACGCCTCGCCCACTGGGATCTTTATAGGTGCTCCTGTATCTTTGACTTCCATCCCCCTGACCAGACCGTCAGTGGTATCCATTGCGATGGTACGACACACATTGTCACCGAGGTGCTGTGCAACCTCCAGATACAGGTTATCTTCCTCGTCACTGATTGCAGGGTTGGAAACCAACAAGCCGTTCAAGATATTTGGCAGTTGGCCTGGTTCAAACTCGACGTCCACAACTGGCCCAATCACCTGCACTACTTTTCCTATATTTGCCATTTGTTCCTACCTCCCACAGGGTATATTGTTACCCAAACTTTTTCTTCAGTTAACCCTTAAGTGCCTCAGCACCACCTACAATGTCCATCAACTCTGTGGTAATTGCGGCCTGACGTGCCTTGTTGTAGGCCAAGGTTAACGATTCTATCATATCCTTACATGCCCTCGAGGCATTATCCATTGCAGTCATTCGGGCTGCCTGTTCACTGGCCCCAGTCTCAAGCATTGCTGCCATGATCTGTACATTGATATACATTGGCATCAACTGGTTAAGTATTTCTTCTGGTTCTGGCTCATATATATACGCCGCCTTGGGACCTTCCTCTTCAGCCTTTTCTATTTCCTCCAATCCAGTGGCACTGATTGGCAGAAGCTTTTTTATCGTAGGCTTTTGAGTGACTACATTTATAAAGCGCCCATATATGTAGTCCACCTCATCCACCTCGCCATCAAGGAAGAGCTTGGATAGCTGTTGTCCAGCCTTCCTTGCATCCTGCATCTGTATGTCACCCATAACATCAGTTATGTGAAGAGGGATCTCAACCCCCTGGCGAGAGAAATAACCATAACCCTTACGCCCGATACAGCCTACCAGCACGTCCTTACCTGCATCGCGCTGACTTTGGAGAAACTTTTCCGATGCGTTTATGATATTGGCGTTGAAGGCGCCACAAAGTCCGCGGTCCGAAGTCACTACAAGAAGCAATACCTTCTTGACTTCTCTTTCTTCCATCAGAGGAAACACATTGGGATCGGCTGTACCAGAAAGATCCCCCATGACAGAGGCGAACTTGTCAGCATACGGCCGAAATTCCTCCATGCGGGCCTGTGCACCGCGCAGCTTTGCCGCCGCCACCATATTCATGGCCTTGGTGATCTGCTCGGTCTTTTTTATACCCGTAATCTTGATCTTGATATCTTTTAAGGATGCCATTTATCCCTGCCCCCTGAGGATTCTACACATTGTGAGTGGACTTGAATTCAGCTATACATTCATTTATAGCCTTTTCCATTTTCTTTGCCAGTTCATCACTGATCTCTTGCTTTTCTCTCAGCTCTTCATATATCTGAGGATATTTCTGTTCCGTGAACTCGTACAGGGCCTTTTCGAAATCCTGTATGGAAGTAACTGGCAATTCATCAAGCATACCCTTGGTACCTGCAAAGAGAGCAAGAACCTGCTTCTCCATTGGAAGTGGATTATATTGTGGTTGTTTCAACAGCTCGACCAGCCTCTCACCACGATTCAACTGTTTTTGAGTTGCTTCGTCCAGGTCACTACCAAACTGAGCGAATGCAGCCAACTCACGATATTGAGCCAGATCAAGACGCAGGGTACCAGCCACCTGTTTCATGGCCTTGACCTGAGCGGCACCACCAACGCGCGAGACAGACAGACCGACATTGATTGCAGGCCTAATACCTGCAAAGAAAAGGGATGGTTCCAGATATACCTGGCCGTCTGTAATGGAGATAACGTTGGTGGGGATGTATGCAGAAACGTCACCCTGCTGGGTCTCAATAATAGGCAGGGCTGTGAGGCTTCCTGCACCAAGATCGTCATTCAGCTTTGCTGATCTTTCCAAGAGCCTGGAGTGGTTGTAGAAGATATCCCCTGGATAGGCCTCACGTCCTGGAGGACGCCTGAGAAGGAGTGAAAGCTCACGATAGGAGACCGCCTGCTTTGAAAGGTCGTCATATATGATCAAGCAGTGCATCCCATTGTCCCTGAAGTATTCCCCCATAGCCGTAGCTGAAAAAGAGGACAGATACTGAAGGGATGCTGGCTCACTTGCACTACTTGCTACAACAGTCGTATATTCCATTGCACCTGCACGCCTCAGTGCCTCGACAACCAGGGCTACTGTTGCCTGCTTTTGCCCGACTGCATTGTATATACAATAAACATCGGTATCCTTTTGGGCGATGATGGCATCCACACCAATAGCCGTCTTACCGATCTGACGGTCACCAATGATCAACTCGCGCTGACCTCTTCCAACCGGCGTCATGGCATCCACAGCCTTTAGACCCGTATAACAGGGCTCATGAACAGGCTTTCTTGCAATAACACCAGGCGCCTTCATCTCAATACGCCTGAATTCCTTTGCATCAATAGGACCCTTTCCATCAATAGGGTTACCAAGGCCGTCGACAACCCTGCCTAGCATACAATCGCCCACAGGAACCTGGGCAATCCTGCCAGTCCTTTTTACTGGATCGCCTTCCTTGATATTTTCAACATCTCCCATGACGGCGACACCCACGTTGTCCTGTTCGAGGTTCAGGGCAACACCCATTATGCCACCAGGAAACTCCAAAAGCTCCATGGCCATGCAATTACGCACACCGTATACACGGGCGACGTTGTCACCGACCGACAGAACCGTACCTGTTTCTGCCAAATCTACCGTCTTCTCAAACTCCTGGATCCTCTTCTTTATAATATCGCTGATTTCGGATGCGTTTATCTGTGCCATTATCCTATTTCACCCCTCCCTATGGATTCTTTCAAGCCTTCTAACTGGCTCTTTATACTTCCGTCCCAGACCATATCGCCGACGTGCGCAACAACGCCACCAATAATGCCTGGGTCTTCTTCTGCAACCAATACCACCTTCTTGCCAGTGGCCTCTGCAAATACCTCTTCCATCTTTTTCTTCATGTCACTGGGAAGCGGTATAGCCGTGGTGACCCTGGCACGGACCACACCCATCTCTTCATCAATCAATTCCTGGAATGCGTCCGCTATCAGAGGTAGGTAGTGAATCCTGTTTCGTTCCACCAAGACCCTCAAAAAATTGGCCATGGTTTCGTCAACCTTAGCTGCCTTGATAAGCTCTTCAATGATATCCTGTTTAACATCCAAGCCGATGATAGGACTCTCAAGGGCGGCTTCAATTTCAGGGTTGCCCTTGAGGAACCCATTCAGCTCCTGAAGGGTCTCATTAAAGGCCTGCAGCTTATCCTCTTCCTTGCCCACTGCAAAGAGTGCCTTTGCATACCTTCTTGCTAATACTGTGCTAATCAATTTTTATGCACCACCCTTTCAAGGTATTCACTGATGAGCTTGGAATGATCCTGCTCAGTCAGATTTTTCCTGATAATTTCTTCTGCCATCTTCACTGCGACATTGGCCACCTCGTTCTGGAGCTCCTCCTTAGCCTTCGCAAGCTCCTGCTGCACATAGTATTCGGCCTGTGCCTTTATCCTCTCCGCGGTCTCTTGGGCCTGAGCAATTATCTTCTCTTTTTCTGCCTGGCCCTGCTTTACAAAACTCTCAAGGATCTTTTTGGCCTCTTCATCCATACCAGAAAGCTTTTTCTCATACTCCGCATACCTTTTTTCTGCCTCCACTTTTTTGGCCTCAAGCTCCTCAAAGGCCTTGGCAATGGATTCAGACCTGCCCCTCAGGCTATCTGCTATGGGTTTTTTTAGATATTTGAGAAGGATGAGCACGAGAAGCGTAAAATTGAGACAGTGCCATATAAAATTCATTATCTGGGTGTGGGTCAACACATGGGAATGGCCCTCATGCCCACCTGCCTCGTGAGCAGCTCCCTCGGCTTCATGGACCGCCGCTGGCGCTGCCGAGTGTGCCGCATGCTCTACCGTGGCCGCACCATGCCCCCCAGTCTCTTCTGCTGCATAACAGGCCGACCCAAGAAACAGGGCCACGACGAATGATAGGATTATTATCGAGAAATAGTTTCTGAAACCAGTCATCAAACCGCCCTCCCAAGCAATTTTTGCGCAATTTCCATTGCAAATGCTTCTGCCTGAGCCTGGAGGTCCTTCTTGGCAGCATCTATCTGAGTCTTCAGCTGCGCCATAAGCTCTTCTCTCTTGGCTTCGGCCTCCTTGGTGCTCTCTTCAATCAACTTCTGCTCTTCCTCACGAGCCTCAGCCCTGAACTTCTCAAATTCTTCCTTTCCCGCTAACCGGGCCTGCCTCATCTTGTTTTCGAAGTCCTCTATCAAGCGCTTGGTGTTATTCTCAAACCGAGCAGCCTCGGAATCAATGGCATCCATCTTTTCCTTGCGCTGCTTAAGGACATTCCGAAGAGGTTTATAAAGAATGGAATTGAGAATGGCGATCATAAAAAGCACACAGATCAACTCCGCAACGATGGATAAATCTATAGTAATCATAAGCTCTCCTACCCCCGAAGGCTAAATATAGAAGTATATCAATTAATTATAAAAATGAAGCTTCATTCATTATTTTTTAGAAGTAGCTTTTACCTTATTTGAGCCAAGCTGTCAACGCTTTTTCCTAAACTCAGATGCCTTTTCTATCTCCCCAAAGCAGTTTATGAAGCTGTATCTGTAGCCGAGCCACAGGCAAATCGTCAAGCATCCAAGATGCCAGCTCTTCGGGCATTAGCTCATTGTGCGCTGGTGAAAAAATTACTTCACAGATATGATCGAGGAAGTATCTTTTCACCCTTTTGAGTACCCATTCATAATCCGTCTTTGAAACAATTACAAATTTTATCTGGTCTTTTTGGGAAATAAATCTAAGATTTTCCTTGTCGAACGAATCTTCGTGCCCGCTACCTGGCGTTTTCCAATCCAGGATCTTGACTACCCTATGGGGTACTCGTGACACGTTCAGGCTCCCATTTGTCTCGAGCAGACAGGTCGCCCCCCGCTCCAAAAGCCCTTGCATCAACTCATATACAGATGGCTGTAGTAATGGCTCTCCGCCAGTAATCAAGACCAGCCCTATGCCACTTTTGTCCCAGGCAGAGATGATTTCCCCAACCTCAAAGGGCTTACCTCTTTTAAAGGCATACCGGGTATCACAATAGGTGCAGCGAAGATTGCATCCAGAAAGCCTTATGAAAAAGCAGGGATATCCGGCATGACTGCCTTCTCCTTGTATACTTGAAAACATCTCGCATACGAATAGCTTGTCCTTCAGCCCCTTATTCACTATAGATAACCCCGGTCGAAGGTGTTTCACATACCTTTACACTTCGTGGCTCTACGTCTGGGAAAGGGGCCAGGCGTTCACGGAGTTGATTATATATATATTCAGCAATCCGCTCAGACGAAGGATTATCCTTTTCAAAAGCAGGCAGGTCATTCAAATTCTTGTGATCCAAGCCGTCAATGATCTGCCCTACGATTTTCTTGAGATCCCTGAAATCAATGGCCACGTCTATTTCGTTCAATCTGCTGGCAGATACCTGCACCTCTACGTCCCAGTTATGCCCATGCAGGTGTTCACAATTACCAGGATAATTCCTGAGATAATGAGCAGATGAAAAATGTGTCTTTATGAAGACCAAAAACATGGACGACGCCTCCTTCCAAAAATCAAACACGGGGCCCAAACAGGGCCGTTCCTATCCTGATTATCGTGGCTCCCTCTTCCACAGCCACCTCAAAATCCTGGGACATGCCCATGGAAAGCTCGTATAGGCTCATGCCTTTGGGCAGGCCTCTTGTGACCATATCATCCCTCAACTCCCGAAGGGCCCTGAACCATCTTCTCGCCTCTTGGGGAGACGATGACCATGGATGGATACACATAAGCCCCTTTACGCTAAGAGATGAGAATTCAGGCAATTGAAGAAGTAGCTCCTCCAGTTCTTCAGGGACAACACCAGATTTGGACGGGTCATTGCCTATGTTCACCTGGACCAGGCATTCCAATCTCTTTCCAAGGTCTTGCGCATGACGGTTAAGTGAGCGTGCCAATTTTATTCTATCGACTGTCTCTATACAGTCAAAATATTGGGCTGCCAACTTTGCCTTGTTTGTCTGTAGATGACCAATAAAATGCCATGCTGTCTTGGCCCTGATATCCTCGAGTTCCTTGATCTTTGAAACCGCCTCCTGGATATAGTTTTCCCCAAAGATTGATTGCCCACATTCATATAGACTGCGAACCATCTTGGCCGATTTCTTTTTGCTCACAGCCACCAAGGTGACCTGTGAAGGGTCCCTACCCACCCTCGATGCTGCGGCCTCTATGCGCTCATTTATCTCTTTCAGTCTTGTACACATGGTCTTATCGCCCCTAAATCCATCAAGCTTTCCACCAATTCCGTAATTGGCAAACCTACCACATTGGTCCAGGAACCACTTATCTTTCTCACCATAAAACTACCAGCCCCCTGAACCGCATAAGCCCCGGCCTTGTCAAGGGGTTCACCAGTAGCGCAATAGGATCGTATGACATCAGGACTCACCTGGGCCAAGGAGACCTTTGTGGCGACCACCCTTACCACTCTTTTGGCCTTTGCAGGCCACAATATACAAAAACCCGTGTAGACCCTATGCCACCTACCACTCAGGTATGAAAGCATATTTATGGCATCCTCAAGGTCTTCAGGCTTTCCAAAAATCCTGTCTCCAAGACTAACACAGGTGTCAGCACCTATGACCAGGGCATCTCTTCTTTTGGAAGCAATCTCCTCCGCCTTGACCCAGGCATTCTCCTCTACGAGTTCTGCCGGGGTAAGCCCGGACTCAGGCCCAAGCTCTTGGGAGGTAGCCACCGATACTTGGAAGCCCAGGCCCAAACGATTCATCAAGTCTCTCCTTCTTGGCGAGGCCGAAGCGAGCACTATGGCAGTTGTAGCCTGAAAAGGCCCTTTGCATTCCTGGTTGTACATGATGCCACCTCCTCAAGGGAAAGCCCCTTGATCTGCGCTATCTTCTCCGCCACTATCCTGGCCCTGGCCGGCTCGTTGGGCTTTCCCCTATATGGCACAGGAGATAGAAAAGGACTATCTGTCTCAACCATTATACTATCCATGGGTAGGAAACGTACCACATCCACCAGCTTCTCTGCCTTTGGAAAGGTAACAACACCTGTGATAGACAGAAAGAAACCGAGATCAAGAACCTTCCTCGCAATTTGCCTATCCCCTGAAAAACAGTGAAACACCCCTGTCAACTCCTCTGTATGGAGAAAAGAGCGCAAGATTGACAGACAGTCCTCATGGGCGTCCCTGTCGTGGATTATCACTGGAAGATCAAGGGAGGAAGCAGCCTCGAGCTGTGCCTCGAATACCTTCTGTTGAGTCTCTACGGGCGTATGCCTCCTGTAATAATCAAGGCCAATCTCACCCCAGGCAACCACCTTTTTTGCACTCTTGGCCATTGTTATCAGCTCAGCCAGTATATCCTGGTCGAATCCTTCTGCATCGTTTGGGTGGACACCGATGGCAGAGAAGACCTGTGGATGATGTCGGGAATAATCCACGGCGTTGCGGGAGCTTTTCAGATCTATCCCCACAGAAATCATGGCATGGACCCCCTGCCCCCCTGCCCTCTCGATGATCTCAGAGATATGCCTGCCATTGTCTATCAGGTCCAGATGGACGTGGGTATCCACCAGGAATATATCATCCATCGTTTACGCCCCTTTTATTTCTTGTCTTGGAAGGGATTGGGTATGACCCTGGGTAGGGTTATGACACAGGTAGTGCCACCAATACGATTAGTGCTAAGGGACAATACCCCCCCGTGAAGTTGGATTATCTGTTTGGCCTTGGATAGTCCGAGTCCAAGCGCATTGAGTTTCGTGGTGAAAAAGGGATTGTCCACCTTTTTGAAGTGGCCCCTGGCAATCCCAAGCCCGCTATCCGATATTCGCAGTTCCACATCGGAGCCCTTCTTGGCAAGAGCAATCACCAATATGCCACCATCCGGCATGGCCTCAAGAGAATTCTTGATGATATAGAGGATGGCCTGACTAAGCCTTTCTCGATCTGCCTTGATGATTATCTCTTCAGAGGGGTAATTTTGATGAAGGGCAATACCAACCTCCTCAAGATCCGATTTCATCATCACAGCGATAAGGTCTACTACGGACACAAGATCTACCATCTCTAAGGATACGAGGCCTGTATCTTGTAGTTCGGCAATGTGGATGAGGGTCTTCTCTATCTTGTCGGTCTCCTTGATGATAGCATCGAGATAGGCTATCTTAGCTTGGTCGGATTCTTTCCGCCTCAGTACCCTGGAGATACCTCCAATGGCCGATAGAGGATTTCTGATCTCGTGGAGCAGCCTATCCAGCATTCTGCCGATTGCTGAAAATTTTTCTGTCTCCACCAAAAGATGTTTTTGTTTCTCAACAGCCTTGTTGACCTGCCGGAGTTTTTCCATCCTGTTTTCTAAGGTGCGGTACATATTGCTTTGGCAAATGGCAAGGGAGGCAAGCCCTGTAAAGAGGTGAAGGCTGTATAAAAGCTCGTGGCTGATTCCATTGTTACTATAGAGGTTGTCGGCTACCACCACCCCATAGCTTTCTCCGTGACTGAAAAGAGGGGCCACGGCAAACTCGTCGGTACCAAGACGATCACACATCTGGGGAGACAGAACGGCATCTGGTTTGGGATCCCTGGTGACTAAAAACGCACGATTTTCATCAAGGGCGCGTACCAACACATTGCTCTTGTCAGACATGGAGATCTCGATAGATTTTACCAGTTTGTTCACAGGATGATCCTCATCCATCAATTGATCCCTGACACCTGCAAGGATCTCAAAAAGGCTCATCTGCTCCCTGACGATTTCGTTCCATATCCTACCTGCCTCTTCTGGGCTTCGAGGGCCAAGGCCAAAATGCCCTTGAAGGATCTCTTCGTGGTCATCCAACAGGAATAAAAAGGCCCGATTAAAACCCAATCCTTCACCACTGGTGGTTCCAGCAAGCACTGCATTCAGGATATCATCGAGATCTCTTGCCTGAACAAAGGCCTCGTTGAGCTTGAGCACAAGATCCAGTAACAACTTGATAGAACCCGATGGGCCTTTTCTCGCCAAGGACCAACTATCTTTCATGGATGAACTTTCCGTGATCGTGTCAATTCTGTTATGCATTATGAAACACAGGCGATCTTGAGTCTATTTACAAATGTAGTAGGACATGAACAATATAATGAAAACATTAAAAAGCAACTATATGTTTAATCTCATTCTTTCTTTTCACTCTTGGCACGACTAAACTCCAAAATACACTGCCTCCTTTTGGAGGGCATTTGACTAAAACCCTTGACACAAATATTATCTTCTTTATATTAAAATAATAACAGCTAAAAGTCATCTTTTCGTTTTTCCATAAACAAAAAAGGAGGAAATCATGCGTAAGAAACTTACATCATTGGCGCTGGCAATGTTTTTCACTGTTGGTCTGTCTGGAATCAGCATTGCAAGTAGCTGCAAAGGGAGTGTGGTCAAAAACGAGGGCGGTGAATTGGTCATCAAACTCAAGAAGGATTGCAAGGCAAAGGCTGGTGATTCAGTAAAGATCAAGGTAAAAAGTGCAGCAAAGGTTGAAGGCTGCTAATTCAGCCCATATCTTTCCTTTGTTGAGATGGGCTGTATCAGATCGATACAGCCTATTTTTATCTGGAGTGTCTTTTTAATTAGTGGCATTTTTCTTCAGCTCTTTAATTGCCTCCATGTAATCGTCCCTTCCGAAAACAGCAGATCCTGCAACACATATTTCTGCCCCTGCCTCTACAACCGAATGGATCGTGTGGGCATTCACTCCACCATCCACCTCGATGGGGATATGTATACCTTGGAGCTGACACATTTTCTTGAGTTTTCTGATCTTTTCCAATGACGAAGATATAAATTTCTGCCCACCGAAACCTGGATTGACACTCATCACAAGCAACATATCTAGCTCTGCCAACACATATTCCACGGTAGATGGGTGGGTGGCCGGATTGAGCACTGCCCCTGCCTTGACCCCCAGCATCTTTATCTGCTCGATCGTACGGTGAAGATGAGTACATGCCTCCACATGAACTGAGATGATGTCCGCTCCAGCCCTGACGAACTGTTCAATATACCGATCGGGTTCCACAATCATCAGATGGACATCGAGGGGCAATGAAGTAACAGGCCTGATGGCATCCACTACCAAGGGGCCAATGGTGATATTGGGGACAAACCTGCCATCCATCACATCTACATGGATCAGTTCCGCCCCGGCCTCTTCCACTGCAGATATCTCTTGCCCCAGCCTTGCAAAATCTGCCGACAATATAGAAGGTGCGATTTGTACTTTCATGACAGTCCAGTTATATAGTCTAAAAAAACAATAAAAGGAATAGGGTATCACAAATGGAAAAGATTTCTATTGCAGACAAGATGGTTAATTTCATGGAGAGTGCCTCCTGGATCAGAAAGATGTTCGAGGAAGGTGCCAGGTTGAAAAAGGAATACGGCCAAGACAAGGTCTGTGATTTCAGCCTGGGCAATCCAGACCTGTCTCCCCCAGAGGCCTTTCAAGAAACCCTGGAAAAGGCTGCGGCAGACAGGTCTCCAGGGGTCCATTCCTACATGCCAAACGCAGGACTTCCAGGGGTAAGGGACAAGATCGCCATCCAAGTGGCCAAGGACCACGAAGTGGAACCTGGCGGGGACGAAATCATAATGACCTGTGGGGCAGCCGGTGGCCTTAACATCATATTCAAGGCCATACTCAACCCAGGGGAAGAAGTAATAGTGCCCAGGCCTTTTTTCGTAGAATATCATTTTTATACGGATAATCACCAAGGAAGGTTGGTACCTGTGGATTGCAATGACGATTTTTCCCTGGACATAAGTGCCATTGCCGAGGCCGTCACCGACAGGACAAAAGCAGTGCTCATCAATTCACCGAATAACCCCTCCGGTGCTATTTACGATGAAAAATCCATAGAGGAACTCGCCAGGCTCCTTGAGCGGATGGACAAGGAGAAGGGACAAACCATCTTTCTGATCTCTGATGAACCATATAGAAAACTCGTATTTTCGGGCTATCATGTCCCCCCTCTCATGAAGCATTACAAAAATACCATTGTAACCACCTCCTTTTCCAAGGATCTGTCCATACCGGGTGAACGCATTGGGTACGTAGCCGTACACCCTGAAGTGCATCACAAGGCACTTCTCCTTGGGGCACTCAACCTTGCAAACCGCATATTGGGATTTGTAAATGCCCCGGCACTCATGCAGAGAGTGGTGGCAGAGGTGGCATCCCAAAAGGTCGATACCTCCATATATGAGAGGAGAAGGGACCTCTTTGCAGAGATATTGACCCGCGCAGGCCTGTCTTTTACCCTACCACAAGGCGCTTTCTACTTTTTCCCAAAGAGCCCAATAGAAGACGAGACCAAATTCGTCCGGACCTTACAGAACGAACTCATACTTGCAGTGCCAGGTTCTGGTTTCGGGCTACCTGGCTACTTTCGCTTGGCCTTTTGTGTGGATGATGAGGTGATAAAACGTTCCGAGGATGGTTTCAAAAAGGCTGTAGAAAAGAGCCTTTCCTGGACCAGGGCTTAGGGATTTGCTTTCAGGGTAAGACCTATTGCCTATTCATTATATTGTAGTAGGTGTGATCTCATTTGCAGCAGGGTTTGTACAAGGTCTGAGTGGATTTGGCTCAGCCCTTGTTGCCATGCCCCTGTTGCTTTTGTTTTTCCCAGCCAGGGTCGCAACCCCTTTTTGCATACTATTGGGCTTGACAATCACGTTGCAACTTGGGATGGGCCTAAAGAAGCACCTTGATTTCAAAAAGATCCTTCCCCTTTTTCTGGGATGCCTACCAGGGATAGCATGCGGCACAATCATCCTCAAAAATGCAGATGATACCGTGATGAAGCCTGTCCTTGGCCTGATACTTTTGACCTATAGCCTTTTACAGCTTTTTACCAGGCCCAGGGCATTCAGGCTGCATCCTGCATGGGGGATAGGGGCAGGTTTTCTAACAGGGCTCATAGGAGCGGCGTTCAGCGCAGGTGGACCTCCAACTATCATCTATACAAGCCTCAACAATTGGCCCAAGGACACGATAAAGGCCACATTGACTGGATTCTTCTTTCTCACCGGGATTATTATCGCCATAGCCCACGCAGTGGCTGGCATTACATCAACCCTGGTGATAGAGCTATTTCTCGTATCCATACCTTTCGTGGTATCTGCAACCTATCTGGGTTCTGTTGCATATAGACATCTGTCCCACAGGGGCTATCTAAAGCTCATCTACACCCTTTTGCTCTTAATGGGTATAATGCTGATAACAACCTCGATGTAAACAGCCTCAGGCCTTTTCACCTATGAGGTCTCTGGCCCATTTTAGCGCCTCCAATACCCTTGGAGCCACGACTCTCTCTGCCTCTTCAAAGGTTGCCCACTTGTATGCATCGTGTTCCGGCTTTCCTATCTCGGGATTCACCGGCAGGGAAACCTCCTTGGTATGGGTCTCTGCCAGATAATACCGTGCTATCTTCCTACCCTTGTTATATGGCCCTGTTTCCCGGAAATCGTAACCCCATTTGAAATCGAGATCGGTGATAGTCGTCTCTTCCCTCGTCTCTCGCTTTGCTGCTTCCATGGGATCTTCACCAGGTTCCACAATGCCTTTTGGAAAATCCCAGTATCCATATGCCCTCAAGAGGAGATATCGCCATCTGCCATCTTCACCCTTTCGAACAACTATCACCCCTGATGATAGGGTCAAGGGCTTTTTCTTTCCCTTCACAACAAAAATCTTCCTTCCTGTTTTATTTTGTGATCAAGATAATAGAGAACTGGCACCACCATTCTGGAAAAAATGGTAGCAGCTACCTCCCCTGCCATCAGAGAAATAGCCAGGCCCTGGAAAATAGGATCGAATAGTATGACAAAAGAACCCACCACTACTGCCGAAGAGGTAAGAAGCATGGGCCTGAACCGGATTGCGCCTGCGTCTATCACCGCTTCTCCCAGGGGCATACCTTCAGCGAGACGAAGCTCTATAAAATCCACCAAGATAATAGAGTTTCTAACGACTATTCCAGCCCCTGCAATAAAGCCAATCATGGAAGTAGCAGTGAAAAAAGCCCCCATCATAGCATGGGCTGGAATTATCCCTATAAGAGACAGGGGAATTGGTGCAAGTATGACGAGAGGTACGGAATAGGATCGAAACCAGCCAACCACGAGTATGTATATCAAGACAATGACCACGGCAAAGGCTATCCCCATGTCCCGAAAGACCTCATAGGTAACCTGCCATTCTCCATCCCATTTCATTGCCCACTTGTCTGACGAAAACGGCAGATGGGTATATAAGATCTCTATGCCCTTTTCTCCAGCAGGGGTCTTCAATTCCTCAAGGGCCTTGTTCATCTTGAGTATGGCGTATATAGGGCTTTCTTCCAGGCCTGAGACATCTCCAGTGACATATACTACAGGCTTTAGATTCTTATGATAGATCGGGTGAGCGATGACCGTCTTTTCTATGTGGGCCAATTCTGCCAATGAGACCATCTTGCCACTTGCCGAGCGCACCTTCAAGGACTTTAGGTCAGGAAGGCCACTTCTGGCAACAAGGGGGAGCCGCAAGAAAAGGGGGATATCTTCTGGGGCATCGGGCACATGAAGCAGGCCCACTTCCTGGCCAGCCATCGAGGCCCTGAGCACCTGCAGTACCCGTGCAGGATAGACACCTGCCTGGGCTGCCTTGTCCTTTTCCACAAACACCCTGTACTCGGGTTGGGGATCTGTCATGTACCAGTCCACATCGACCACCCCATCGGTGGTTTCGAAGATGTGTTTTATTTTCCTTGCAACCTGGATCTGCTCCTCATAGTCCGGGCCGTATACCTCAGCCACCAAGGTCTGGAGTACAGGCGGTCCAGGAGGGATCTCTGCAACCTTGATCCTGGCCCCAAAACGCTGGGCCACCTCCTGAAGTTTTGGCCTGAGGCGTTTTGCAATGGGATGACTCTGTTCATCCCTCATGTTTTTGGGCAGCAAGTTCACCTGTATATCAGCCACATTGGGCCCGCGCCTCAAGTAGTAATGCCTGACAAGACCATTGAAATTGAAGGGAGCAGAAGTACCCACGTACAACTCGTAATCTGTGACAACATCCTCTGTGGCCAGCACCCTTCCGAGCTCCTGGGCCACCCTGGCCGTCTGCTCGAGGCTAGTCCCTTCCGGCATGTCGATGATCACCTGGAATTCACTCTTGTTGTCGAAGGGCAGCATCTTCACCCGTACCACCTTTAAATAGATCAGGGAGCAGGCAAAGAGGAATAACAACCCCATACCCCCAAGAAAGATCCATCTGTGCCACACCTTGTCAATCAGATGTCCCATGGCCCAGCGATAGATCTTATCGAGCTTGGTATCGGTTTCTACCTTATGCTCCTCTTTCCTGCCAATGATGTGATAGGCTGTCCAGGGGGTGATGACAAAAGAGATGATCATGGACAAAAACATGGCGATTGAAGCACCCACAGGCATTGGGCGCATGTACGGACCCATAAGCCCACGCACGAAGGCCAACGGCAAGATGGCCACTATCACGGTAAAGGTGGCGAGGATGAGAGGGCTTCCCACTTCGAGCACCGCCTCGACGATTATGTCTCGAATGGGACGGCCCTTATTGAATGGCAACCTCAGGTGGCGGACGATATTTTCCACGTCCACGATGGGATCATCCACAAGGATACCTATACAGAATATCAAGGCAAACAGGGTGACCCTATTGAGGGTATAGCCGTGTATGTAATAGATGAAAAGTGTAAAGGCCAGGGTTACCGGGATGGCAACAAGCACCACGAGGCTTGCCCTCACCCCGAGGAGCAGGGCCATCAGAATCGCTACCGAGATGGTAGCTATGGCGAGGTGTTCCAGGAGTTCGTTGGACTTTTCCCTGGCTGTTTCACCATAGTCCCTGGTAACAACGAAGTGGATATCACCAGGCAGGATGAAACCCTTTAGGGACTCCACCTTGTGGATAACCTTGTTGGCAAGCTCTGTAGCATTCCATCCCTTTCTCTTGGCCACAGATATGGTGACCGCCTCCTTGAGCTGTCCTGGAACAAAGTCGACCCCGTGTTTTTCTTTGTGTCCCTTGCCAGCACCAATAAGGACATAGGAGTCTGGTTCTTGGCTACCATCTTCGATATCCGCAATCTGCCCAAGGCGGACTATCTTGCCATTGACCACCTTGACTACCACAGCTTTGACGTCATCTACAGAGGTAAAAAAATTATTGAGCCTGAGGGAAAAGGCCTTGTTGTCCCAAGTGATATCCGTAATCCAGGATGCCTTGTTTTGAGATGACAAGGCATGTATCACATCCACGGCATCGAGTCCAAGGCTGTTCAGGGCACTCTGGCGTAGATTTATTCTGAGCTGTCTCTTCAATCCCCCTTTTATGGAAGTACCGGAGATACCAGGGATCTGTTTTATCTCGTCACGCAGCCTGGCAGCCACTTGCCTCAGCTGGCGTCCGTCATAGCCATTGCCCCAAAGTGTGAGGCTCACTATCGGCACATCGTCTATAGAGTGTGATTTCAGCAAGGGCTTACTACAACCTGGCGGGATCCAGTCAAAATGGGAATAGAGCTTATCGTAGGCCTTGAGCAGGCTGTCTTCCGTATCTTGACCTACAAAGAAACGGACTATGGTCAACGCTCGGCCGTCCATGGCTGTAGAATAGACATACTCTACGCCAGGTATCTCCCACAAGAGCCTCTCCATAGGACCTATGACCCTATTTTCTATCTCTTTCGGCGAGGCCCCAGGCATACTGACCATCACATCTACCATTGGGACCACGATCTGTGGCTCTTCTTCGCTGGGGGTAAAGATTATTGCAAAGGCACCGAGCAAAAGGGAAAAAAGGATGATAAGGGGGGTAAGCTTGGAATCGACAAAGGTGCTTATGACCCAAGAAAGAAAGGGCGCTTTATGGGTAACAGGAGTCCTCTTTGGCTCTTCCTGATTATTCAAGGTGAACTCCCTCTCTCACCTTAGACAGATTGGAGCAAACAATCCTATCTCCCGAAGAGATCCCGCTCAACACAGTCACGTATACCTGTCCAAATCCCTGTCCTCCACCATCTGAGAAGAGGGGAAAGAAACCACTTTTGGTCTTTCTCCACCTCTTGCCTGCCTTTATAAGGCGCCAATGTACTATCCCCGAGTCATCCACTGTGTAAACCCCTTTTATGCCCCCGCGCTCTACGATGACTCCCAAGGGAATTACTATTGCCTGACGTGAACCAATCCTGAGGAACAACCTTCCAAAGAGTCCGCTTTTGAGTTCTTTGGAATCGAGATCAACCAGGACCGTAAAGGTATGGGTGGCAGGATTGGATGATTTCTGTACATGAACTACTTTGGCCTCCAAATCCAAATCAAGGGCAGGGATGGAGACGGTGACCTTTGCAGATGGTTTTACCAGGGTCTGGAGGGCATCGTCGATATCGGCCTCGAACCAAAAACCACTGTCCTTTCCATCAAGGCTTATCAATGGGATTCCAGGGTTCACATAGGTACCAGGATCCACATCCCTGGAGGTGATCCAGCCATCCACTGGCGCCTCGATCTTCACGTAGGAAAGTTGATTCTTGGCTGCCTGGAGCTGGGCCTTGATCTTTTTGATATTCGCCCTTATTGCCATTACCTGATTCTTCAGGGCAAGATATTGTGTCCTCGCCCTATCAAGCTCGTCTTTCGTGGCTGACTCCTGTTCATAGAGGCGGCTGAAGCGGTTGAAATTTATCTTGGAATATTCATATCGGGCAGACAGTGCCTCCAGTTCTGCCCGGGCAGAGCGCTCTGCAGAGAAAAGGGCATCCACTCGTGCCCTTACGTCCTTATCATCCACGAGTACCAATAGGTCCCCCTTGTGAACGCTGTCGCCGATCTGCACAGGCACCTCTTTCACATAACCTGGAAGCTTGGCAGCCAATCTAATCGAGACCTTGGATCTTACTCGGCCTGGAAAGTTCCTGACTTCAGGTAACTCTATGGGATTTACCTCCAAGACGTCTGCCTTGACAGTACGGCCAATAGAGACCTCTTCCTTTTTATTTTCACTGCTGCACGACAACAACAGGAAAAGACAGGAAAGACATGCCATCCATTTCAGTGTGAATCCTGAACTGTACATAATCCTCCTCAGTTCCTGGAACCGCTGGCTGTAGTTATCATGTTTTTACCCAGAACTCCGCTCTTCCATCTCAGTTCAGACCATGCAAGCCTGGCGTCGAATCTGGCCTTTGCCTCTTGTAACCTTGTCTCCCGGACACTTGTATCAGCGGCCAAAAGTTCCACCATGAGCGCAAGGCCATTTTCATAGCGGTTCCTGAGGATCCGCTGGCTTTCCTCAGCCTGTTGGACAGCCTTGCGAGTGACCTTTAGTTGTTTTTGGGCTGTTTGGAATTCATAGAAGGCCCGCCTGACCTCCAACTCTATGTTGCTCTCCACCTCCCTGAGCCTTGCTACCGCCTTTTCCATTTCTGCATTGGCAACACTGACCTGTGCACTGTCGCCAAAACCATTGAACAAATTCATTGACATGGTAGCCATGAAGGTCCAGGAGTCCCCGCCAAAATCTGTAAGATTTTCTCTGTTCTGTTGATAGATTCCCTGGAGGTTAAACGATGGCAGGAAACGAAATTGTGCCTGTCGGTGCTTGTACTCTGCTATCTTCAACCGATCTTTTGCAATAAGGATTTCGGGCCTGTTTCTCTTGGCCTCTCTGAGCCATTTTCCCAGGGTCCCTGCATTGTTGTCTTCGTTGTTTATTCGCTCGAGTCTCCAAGCCATGTCTTGAGAAACCCCCATTGCCTTGTTCAGGGCTGCCGCAGCAATCTTGAAATCATTTTCCGCCCTGAAGAGCTGTCTTTCTGTGGAGGTCTTCTGGACATCGGCACTCAACACATCGGATTTCAATACCAGGCCAGCCTCATATCTTTTCTGGGATAGATCCCTATGGGCACTGGCTGTCTCAAAGGCTATCTTGAGCACCTCAACTTTTTCTTGTGCCAAGAGTGCCTGGCAATACGCCCGTTCCACTGCGTACAAGACTGCCTGTCCCGTGTCGTAGAGACCGAGTTCGGAGATATCTTTCATGAGTTTGGATGTCTTGTAGCCAATATATTCCTGTCCCTGATTGAAAAGGGGCTGGATCATAATTATTCTGGCCTGCCAATCATCCCTGTAATCAGGATTGTTCAAGGTATCTATGATGAAATCCTTCTCTGTGAATGCCGCCTGATTCAACTTGCTCCCAAAAACCATTACAGGGTTGTTGGATCTCGAATATCCTGCCTCCAGATTCACCTTTGGCAGGAATGCACTGATGGAACGCTTGAGAGCCGATTCTGCCCCTTTCTTCGAGGCAATCGCCTGATTCATCACAGGATTCTTGGATAGGGCAGTATGGAATGCCTCTTCAAGGGTAAGCACATGGCTATCCTGGCCCCAGCAATTTTCCAGGGAAAAGGGCATAAAACCGAGCTGGAACAACAGTACGAGGATAGTAGGGGTCAATAAGCTGTTTTTCCAGATTGGATTGGACATTGACAATATCTGTATCCTAAATAGAAAGAGGACTTCTGCCCTGAACTGAGAGTCCGCTCAAAAAAAACACATCAGGAACCATTAGCACCTTGTACCAAGATTTTGAAACATATACTATAAAAAAATAGATCCTTTATAGGATAAACCAAATCTTCAAATTCTCAACCGGTGCCGGATCTGAAAGAGGTTGGAAGTGAGAGGAATATTGTCGTCAAATGGACCTTTTTGAGCCGTTACGGCCATTTTGTGGAAAATCATGAATGAAATAAGCCTTGGAGACCGCAAAGCCTTTTCAGAGGCATACGATGCCCACAGGGCAGGTGACCTGGAACGTGCCAAGCAGCTCTATGAAGGGCTCTTGGCCAGATATCCAGATCTATCACCCCTGTTAAATGCTATTGGTACGGTCTATCTGGACTGCAATCGCATAGATGAGGCAGAAAAATATTTCAAAAAGGCAACCCTCCAGGCCCCTCCGTACATCCCGGCCCTTTATAATCTCGCAAGGATAAAGCAGATAAAGGCAGAAACGTCTCATGCATTGGCATTATACGAAAGGATCACTCAACTACAGCCTGAATTTGGCCCGGCATGGAACAATCTGGCCCTAATACTAAGGGGCCAAGGCAGGATGGAGCAGGCCTGCAGGGCCATGGAAAAGGCTGCAGGGCTTATGCTCGATCATGCAGAGGTATTCAACAACCTTGGTGTAATGCTTGAGGCAGTTGGGCGGTTGCAAGAAGCTGAAACAAGCTTTCTGAAGGCCATAGAGCTCCATCAGGATTATTTTTCTGCCCATTTCAACTTGGCCTGTCTCTACCACAGGTTAGAAAGATTCAATGATGCAGAAAGAGAGTTGGAATGGATCCTTGCTCGAAGACCCAACGACCCCGGAGCCCTTTTCCTTCTCCAGAGCCTTGGCAGGCTCCCCTCTCCACGGCGTGCCCCAACAGAATATGTCTCGAAGACCTTTGATGACTGTGCCGTAACCTTTGAAGAAAAACTGGCGAAGCTGGAATACAAGACGCCCCAGATGCTTTTTTCAAAGGTGAGGCCTTATCTGGGACATGACATGACAATCATGGACCTTGGTTGTGGCACAGGCTTAGGGGCTGAATTTTATAGGCCATTTGCAAGAAGTATCCATGGGATGGATTGTTCGGAGAGAATGCTCAGCATTGCAGAAAAAAAAGGCATTTACCACAGGCTCATCAGGCAGGACATACTCTCGAGGTGGAAAACCGATAAATCATACGATCTTATCTATAGTTCAGACTGTCTGGTCTATTTTGGAGACCTGAGGCCGGTGTTTTCCATTGTCGCCCAACATCTACGACCAGGAGGAATCTTTGCCTTTACAGTGGAAGGCATGGAAGAGCAGGAGGAATCAAGAGGGTATGTACTCAGGCGTTCTGGAAGATTTGCGCATTCGACCCATTATGTGGAGACCTGCCTGAGGAATAAAGGCTTTGACTTGGTGGTCAGCTCAGGGTGTGTCCTCAGAAAAGAGGCAGGCAAGCCAGTAACGGGCCTTTTGGTGGTTGCAAGGCTTGTGGAGTGAAAAAAACAGGACATGGACTCAATCAGATCCCAATTCTCCCATGTTGCCGTGAGGTGAGCCGATCTGCCGCCACCGTCTCCAAAGGATCCTACTCGAGGCGAAAAGTGCTGCTCCAATAGCGATATACACACTCCAGACCAAAGAACGAGAAAGAGGGCTCAACCTGAGAAGCTTTCCCATAGACATCATGAGCACTATCAACACCCAGCTCTTAAGAGAGAGGAAACCGAACAGGCATGAATCACTGCTCCTTTGAAAAATCCTGTCAGCAATCTTGCCAGCAGTCTTCTCCAAGACCATCTTTGCCTTTACAAGCCCGATGAAAAGGGCAAGGATAACCCATAGATATTTCAAGTTGTCCTCCAAGACAAGGATATTTATAAGGCCCCTCACACACAAGAATACTCCCACCAACGACCACATGAGCGCTGCCAGGAACATCTGTTGACGCATATCTCCCTTTGGCTTGAAGGTGTTATTAGACATTGCCATTTTTCTAAAAATACCATCCTATTATTTAGAAGAGCAAAATAGCTACCCAAACGTCATAATGTCAAAACAAATTTTTCAGTAAAACAGATATGGCTCCCCTTTGTAAATCAAGTGACTTTAGATAGTTAACATTACAAGAGGTATTTGAAATAAAAAGCCGCCTGCTGACTTTCGTCAACCGGCGGCATGCGAGGAAGTATTAAAAAGGGCCTCTCGATAGACCCTTTGAGGGGAGGGAGGAGTCCTTTAGAGATCTTTTGCCTGGATTGAGCATTTCAGGCACATCTGGATTTCACTATCAAAGCCATGTCGTCACAACAAGTTGACAAATTTGACACGAGGCATGAAGGGGCAGACGTATTTTACATCTTGGAGCCCCTTATTCATCTCCTTCGTCAGTTACAGGCGGGCCTGCAAGTACAGAGGAAAGCCATACCTTCAGCTCTTTGGTCGGCTGGTAAACCCCGACACCAGGCTTGACACCACCTTCTTCTATGGTCTTCAGAAACAATTCCTGGTCTATCGGGATCTTTGCTATCTCTTCGACATCTTTGGATGATCTTCTCAGAAGTGTTGCCTGTGGAGGGGTTTCCCAATCATAAATAACAAAATAGTAAGACTCGTCGTGCTCACCCCTTACAAAGTCGTTGCCCCTGGTCCAACTTGCACCCCATTCCAGATACATGTCTACTGCTTTTTCAGGGGTCATGGTCCAGTCTATCTGGTTGACAACTTCTCTTTGTGCCCTTAGTTCTTCGATATTCATGGCTGCCATCCTATGAAACCTCCTTTCTGGGCATAGATTATTGCAATTGATTTTCAATTATTCTGATAATACACCCATACCACACAAAAGTCAAGACTATTTAAAGTTATTTTATCCTATTTATACAAAAACCAACAACATATTAAAATCAAAGTCAAATCAACAACGATATTGCTTCTCATGCGTTTCAGGATAAGGCCATTTCACCATATCTCATTGGTCATGCCAAAGAGGGGCTGGCTCAAGAGATCAATCAAAAAAAACATTATTACATTTTTGTATTTTTTATTTATGAATACCATTCATTTTTGTAATATTTTTTATAAATCGACATAAAGGTAGTCCAAATTTATTTAAAAAAAACAGCATATTAAAAGGACAAGTGGTTAAATGGCACCATTTTCGCAATTGTCTCCACAAATAATTTTATTTTGAGGAGAAGAAAATGGACAGACCAGAATCGATCAAAAAGATTGTATCCCTCTCACTTTTGATTGCGGTATTTCTTGTATTTTCAGTCAACCCGGTATGGGCCACCAACAAACCGGCCCCCACCCCGGAAGCCAACAAGGCTGCCATAGACCTGGTCCAGACCCATGCCAATTACATGTGGACCCTGGTTGCAGCGGCCCTGGTATTTTTTATGCAGGCGGGTTTTGCCATGGTGGAAGCAGGTTTTACCAGGGCCAAGAACGCCATAAACATTATGATGAAAAACATGATGGACTTCTCCATTGGGTCGCTGGTCTTCTGGGCTATTGGCTTTGGCCTCATGTTTGGGACCACCCGGAATGGCTTCTTTGGGACGAGTGATTTTTTTCTGAGCGGCTGGGATGGCCCCCATGGGGACCAGTGGATACTCGCCTTCTGGATGTTCCAGGTGGTTTTCGCTGGGACAGCCGCCACTATAGTCTCGGGTGCAATGGCAGAACGGACCAAGTTCACCGCTTACTTGATCTACAGTGTATTCATCTGTGGTCTCATCTATCCGGTTTTTGGCTCCTGGGCCTGGGGAGGGCTATTCAATGGAGGCGGATGGTTGGAAAAACTCGGATTTATCGATTTTGCAGGCTCTACAGTAGTCCACTCGGTAGGTGCCTGGTGTGCCCTGGCTGGAGCTATAATTCTTGGCCCCAGGACAGGAAAGTACAGCCCCAAGGGAGAGGTCAGGGCCATACCTGGTCACAACATACCCCTGGCTGCCCTGGGTGTCTTCATACTCTGGCTTGGATGGTTTGGTTTTAATCCCGGTTCCACCACGGCAGCCGACTGTTCCATTGCCATGATCTTTGTCAACACCAACCAAGCTGCTGCTGCTGGCGCCCTGAGTGCCATGATTCTATCCTGGATACTTTTCAAGAAGCCAGAGATAGGTATGACCTTGAACGGGGCATTGGCCGGACTCGTAGCCATAACGGCCGGATGTGCCAATGTCACACCTACGAGCGCCATAATCATAGGCCTAATAGCGGGGCTATTGGTGGTGTTGTCCGTTCTTTTCATTGACCACAAGCTCAAGATAGACGATCCAGTGGGAGCGGTTTCCGTCCACGGCGTTTGCGGTGCATGGGGCACCTTGGCAGCAGGCCTCTTCAATATAGGGGGGACGACCTCCAAAATAGTCCTTACACAACTCATAGGGATTGGGGCATGCTTTGCTTGGGCTTTTGGAACAGCCCTCATCCTCTTTAAGATTACAGACATGATCATAGGCCTTAGGGTCAGTCCGGAAGAAGAGCTGGAAGGGCTTGATTTAGCCGAGCACGGTGGACATGCCTACAATGATTTTCAGGTGATCAATTAGGGAATCGAGATTGTGAAGTATTGCATTATTATATTTTAGGAGTAAAAAATGAAAAAGATCGAGATAATAATCAAACCGTTCAAGCTGGATGAGGTAAAAGAAGGCCTTCATCAGATAGGGATAACAGGGATGACCCTCACAGAGGTAAAGGGACATGGACGCCAAAAGGGGCACAAGGAGGTCTACAGGGGGGCAGAGTATGTGGTGGACTTCCTGCCAAAGATCAAGTTGGAGATCATAGTCGATGCACAGAATGTCGACAGGGCGGTAGAGACAATACTTCAAAAGGCCAGGACAGGAAAGATAGGAGACGGGAAGATATTCGTCCTGCCAGTAGATGAAGTCGTCCGTGTCAGGACAGGAGAACGAGGAAGGGAGGCGATATAGAGGGAAGGGAGATATTTCGAGGTTGACGACAATATGACACGATAGCCTAAAAGGCCCAGGCGTCAACTTAATTTTTTATGCTAATTGTTAAACCATTAAACAAAATAACTCTTTATAAATAACGGAGGGACAAATGAAGAACAAGATGATTATATGTACGGTTTCCGTGATAATGGTGCTCTTGTGTGCCATGAATGTGCCGGCTGAGGAAGAGGCCAGGCCATCGGCAGATCTTTCGGTCAGCCTGCTCAGCGCTTACATCTGGAGAGGGCAGGAACTGAGCAAAGACAGCCTTGTCATCCAGCCTTCGGCGACTTTTTCATATAAAGGTTTTTCTGCCAATATCTGGGCAAATTACGACACAGATCTCTACAGCTCCATAGAGGACCTGGACAACCTGAATGAAACCGACTATACCCTTAGCTATGAACATGATTTTGGCCTGGTTGGAACTGAAATTGGCTATATCTATTATGCTCTCGACCAGGTGGAAGACAGCCAGGAATTTTTCGCATCAGCCACATTAAACACACTACTTTCACCCAAATTCACCATATATAGGGAATTTGCTCATTATCCAAGCACATACATGACCCTCGAGGTCTCGCATAGCTTTGCCATGGCCCACGATATAAGCCTGGATGTGGGCCTACTGGGCAGTGCCCTGTTCTCTGACGACTCCGATGCATATCCAGACCCAGACGACGAGAAAGACGAATATTCAGGCCTCCATCATGGTAAGGCATCTATCTCCATGTATATACCTTTTACTGCATTTCTCCACAGTCCAGAGGCAAGATATTTCAGTATCACCCCAGAAGTGGACTGGGTATTTCCTCTCAGTGGAGATGGCTCCAAAGACATGGCAGACAGGGCACTTGGCAATACCCGCCACAACAACTTCGTTTATGGCGGTGCCACCATCAGCCTCTCGTTTTAGTAGATATGGCTGTCTTTAAAAGGCAGCCACTCCCCCAACCTAAGAAGGCACCTGTTGGGTAACCAGGGGTGCCTTCTTTCTCTTATCCCGAATTATGCAGCTCACAAGCTTCAAAGATGTAAGACAGAGGGGATGAGGGGACACGATCACACAATCAGGTTGGGCACATCCATCTCTCCCCTTTCGAATGCAGCCATGAATGCCTTGACCACCTGGGGATCAAAATCCCTGCCAGCCCCTTTTAGGATAATCTCCTTAGCCTCTGTAGGGGCCATAGCCTTCCTATACGGTCTATCACTGGTCAATGCATCGTAGACATCGGCTACTGCCAAGATGCGGGCCCCAAGGGGGATCTCTTCTCCCTTATTTGGCCTATAGCCTTTTCCGTCAAAGCGATCATGATGGGCAAGAATTATAGGAATAATACGGCCAAGGGGTCCTTTTAGGGGCTCAAGGATCTCTGCACTGTTCTTGACGTGATTTTTTATCTCCTTGTATTCATCCTCTGAAAGCTTTGCAGCCTTATAAAGGAGTTCCCTGCTTATCTTCAGCTTTCCTATATCATGCAACAGGCCAGCGGATCTGATGTCCTCGATCTCCTCATCGTCGAGCCCCAGATATGATGCAATTTTGGCTGCATATAGGGATACCCTGTAACAGTGATTTTCTGTATATTGATCCTTTGAAATAAAATGCCTGAGGATTACGATGAGGCCTTGATATGTCCTTCTGAGCTCTCTTACCTTGCGCATGTGGCGTTCATATAGGGTACCCATAGCGTAGGCAGTGCATACCAGCACACTGCCCCATGCCATCATGTGATACCATTTACCAGAGACAACAGTCATCTTCTGACCATCTCCGAATATGGCCGAGTTAAAATGCATCATTATCCCCACTAATATTATGGTCAAAACGGCTGTCATCACGGCATGACGCCTACCATAAAAATAGGCTGACATTATGGTGGGAAACGAATAGAATCCAAGGATCATGTACTGGGAGGCAACAAGATAGTTCATGAGTCCAGCCACTGCCACCATGCTGAAAATTATCCAGAGTTCCTTATTGACCTCAGCAATCTTATCAGCCAGGCAGCAGCTCCTACCCTTTCTATTACGATTCCTATATGGCCGAACTCCCTTATCTTCTTGCCAGTCGATATCTGGAGACTCAAGAAATGGGCCATCTGAACCCTCAAACCCCTTCAACGAGGCTGATGCTATCAACTTCTCCTCGTATAGTTGCTCCTTTACTGCCCTCTTCTCTGCATCCAGACTTTCTTGATCATCCTTGTCAAGGCCTTTTTGGGGACTTTCCTCTCCGCGGATCTGGCTTTGTCCTTTCACCTTGGTAGTGGCGGGTTCGTGAGGCACAAAGCTCACCGATGCCCCAAGACTTCTCAGTTCCTTCACAAATTTGGCTCCTATCTTGGAACAAACATTTCTACCCAACACCACAGGCATCTTGTGAAGCATGGAGACAATCTGATGCTCAGAACAATTTTTGCTGTGCCTTGCCAGAAATGCAGCTACCTTTGTCTTACACTCAGCATCAGGGATATGATTTATTATCAGTGTACCTTGATCAGCACCCATAAAACTGCCCCAAACTCCTATTAAATAATCTTTAATCTCGACTTATTCAGCCCCAAAGACAGGAAATATTATATTGTCCTCTTCATATACTATATCGACATGACAACAACTGTACTAAAATTTATACACATTAAATAAGAGCCAAAACAAACCAGTTTGGTTCAAAAGCGCCCCTAATCTGTTCATTTCTGAAAGGGCCTGGCCTTGACTCCTGATCGATAAGCCTTATTTTTCCAAATATCTATATGTGACAAGGATGAAATGAATGCTAAGAGCAAAGCATCCACCATAACTGTCCTAATAAAAACGTAAACATACAGAACCTATATGACTAATAATTGGAAATCGTCAACTTATTACGGAGGCATTAATAATGGTCAAAACTATACTCGTGGCTACTGATGGATCGGATACTGCAGAAAATGCAGCCACCTTTGCCGTAGACCTGGCAAACCAGCTCAATTGCTCCATCTATGCCATTTATGTGGCAGATGCAGTGGAATACATAGCAGGTATGAAAATTGCCGAGATGTATCTGGCAATGCGTGAATCCATCCTGAAACACATAATGGATGAGGCTGAGGCCGCAGTAAAAAAGATAGAAGACATGGCAGCCCACAAAGGGATAACATGTACGACCGAGGTCGTAAAGGGCAGTGATCCAGTAAAGGAGATAATAGACGCAGCCAGGAAGAAAAATGCCGATCTAATAGTCGTTGGCTCCCATGGCAAGAAGACATCACTGATAGACCTTGCTATTGGGGAGATACCACCAAAGCTCATGGCTGCAGATCTACCATGTCCTTTGACCATAGTTAAACCTAGTTGAATAGAAGGATGATATCAGCAGAGGTATGAATTTTGCTTCTCTATCACAGGCATAAAAACCTCGATAAAGACCAAACCGAAAGCCATATTGGCGACAGAAGAACCCACCTGGCCAATGAAAGGACATTCTTGGCCTGGATCCGAACGGCTGTTTCCATTATGGCTTTCGGGTTTCTGATTGAAAAATTTTCACTCTTCTTGTGGATTGACTTGAAGCCTCAACACACTGGACCCTATTCTTCTCTTGCCATCTCGAACCTGCTTGGTGTCATATTTGTTGGACTTGGAGCAATAATTGGCCTGCTCTCCATGGCGAGATTCATAAAGGTTGAAAAAGAAATAGAAAACAACACCTTCAGGCCTTCAATTGCAATGGATATCCTCTGGGGGCTGATATTTTTCGTTCTATCTGCCATAATCTTCTATTATATCTTCAACTGGCACAACATACTCATACTGGAATATGCAGGGGGATAGATTGTTTCTTCCAGACCTATCCCAATCCAGGATAAGGATATGGATAAGTATGCCTGCACCTTGATGCCTTGCATCTTCACAGGACTTACGAGCACATGATCTTGCATCATGCTGCCGAGCTCAGAGACTCCTCGGATTGCAATTGGCTTATGGATTCTATTTTTGCAATGCCTTCCGAGGCCATAAGGTCGCCCCTGACCCACCTTTCCAGATCTGACACCGCCACCTTGAAATCCAAAAATTTCCCAGGGATTTCTTCCACCCTCCCCTCTCTGGCAGCCTGCCCCAGGGCTGCTGCGGCCTCGTGTACGCACTTGGCATGAACTGTCATTGCAGTTCCCTTCACCAGGTGACAAACCTTTCTTATTCTTGCCTCGTCTCCTGCTGCGACTGCCTCCTCGGTCTCCTTTAGCCACTTGGGACATTCCTTGACGAGATCTGCCACTAAATCCTTGGCAAGATCCTCCATGCCCTGGCATGTCTTTACAAGAGATTTGAAATCCAATATTTCACTCCCCATCTCTTCCGAAATGACCTGCTGCCCTCGCGGCTTTTGGGCATCGGCTTCAGCTGTTCCCTGAGTACTTGTCTCTGGCTGACCTCGATCAAGAAAGCGTGCCATTTCTGCATAGAGCCTGTCAAATTTTACTGGCTTTGATATATACCCATCCATGCCTGCCTGGAGAAATCTCTCCCTGTCTTCTGCCATAGCATGGGCGGTAACGGCTATTATTGGGATATGCCCCCAGTCCTTCCTCTGTCTTATACGGGCTGTCGCCTCGATCCCATCCATGACGGGCATAGATATGTCCATGAAGATTATCTGGCAATCCCCACCTGTCTCCAAGATATCCAGTGCCTCTTGACCATTTCCCGCCTCTTTGACCTTCCAACCCATTTTTTCGAGAAACATGCGAAGGACCTTACGATTCATCCCGACATCATCAACAACCAGGGCGGTAGCTGGCTTCATGTGGATCTCTTCTGGATTTTCTTTGGGGGCTGGAATATCCTTTTTATCAGCCTTGGCCAAGAGGATCTGTACGATAAATGTAGTCCCTGAACCCGGGATGCTATCTACTGTGATGTGCCCATCCATAAGCTCCACCAGTTCCTTGGTGATGGACAGGCCCAAGCCCGTACCTCCTGCCTTTCGACCATCCTCAGCCTGGAAAAATGGGTCAAAAAGCCCAGGCAGGGCATGGGGAGGGATGCCAGGACCTGTATCTGAGACAAGGATCTCTACCCTTTCTCTACCATCCTCGGATTGGCCCTTACCTCGTACAATTATCTCTATCCCACCCTGCTTGGTGAGCTTCACGCTATTTCCTGCCAGATTGAAGATGACCTGCCTGATGCGCAGAGGATCACCACAATAGAAACGACCTGCCGTATCCTCCAATCTCGTGATAAAGTGTAGATCCTTCAAGTGGGCCTGGACGCCGAGAACACTTTCCAGGTCCTCCAGGAGGAGCTTCATGTCAAAGGGCTCATCGTTGAGCTCAAGCCTTCCTGACTCGATCTTGGCAAGATCCAGGATATCTCCAATGAGTGAGGTCAACAGCTCTGATGCCTTTTTGAGATCTACCACCAACTCCTTAACCGAGGGCTCACTCACCCTATCCACCAACAACGAGGCCATACCCTGGATGACATTCAAGGGGGTACGAAGCTCATGGCTCATGTGAGAGAGAAAGATAGTCTTTGCATTGCTTGCCGCCTCTGCCTTTCTATAGGCCTCTTCAAGGCTTTCGTTCAAACGCACCTGTTCAGTGACATCCTTCAATATGCCAGCAAGACACGGCATACCTCCATACTCACACAACTTGATCTTCAACGACAGGTTGACCCGTTTCCCATCTTGCCACAATATGATACCTGTTTCCTGGACCCCATCTTCTTCCATGAGCTTGGTGCTTATGGATTGCCAACCTTTTGGATTGAGTAATTCAGCCATGGACGAAGGTATGTGTCCCTTTGTAAATATCTCTTCAAATGCAGGGTTGGCCAGATTTATAGTACCATCGAGATCTGTCCAAAAAAGTCCGACAGGCACATTTTTTATGAGTTCTGAAAACCTCTTTTCGAGCTGAAACCTCTTGGTCTGGTCGGATATATGCCAAAAGAGGATATCTTTACCTTTGGAATCAAAGAAAAGGCATGGCTTTACATGGATTGGTACGCCACTTTTCGTATCCTTGAGTGAAACCAGAGGAAAATTGAATACCTGCCCTGGCTCCAACTCATTGGTGGCCCTTGAAAATTTTTCTGGATCCAGCCCAAATGCTGCCGGGAGGTTCAGCCCTATGGTATCCCGAATTTCCCGGCCTATCATGTCTGCTACAGCCTTGTTGGCCGAGATTATGATGCCTTGTTTGTCAGTAAGTGCCATCCCATAGGGAGAAAGATCAAGCAAGGTCTTGAAACGGTTGCGCGAACGCATGATGATGTTAAGGAATTGACCGTTCTTGATTAGCAGTATCAAGAAACCTAGGAAGAGGAAAAATGTGCTCCAGATCAACAATTGATAATAATAGAGATGCCACATGACAAAACCGTTTTGGTCCCCATCTTATAAGGTGGCGATGAACCCTGAAAAATCCATTGGCTCATAGCCACACTATCTCTTTTAGGTCATGCTGCCTTCTGATTGAGGCAGAGATCTACCGCATCCAATATGGCGTCAGGATCTATGGGCTTTTCCATATATTCCCTTATGCCTGCCTTTTGAGCATCTTCTTCAGAGACACGGTTTCCTCTGGCAGTCAAAAGAAACATTGGGATGCCAGGATGGTAACTGCGCAGCCTTTCAGCTATCTCCAGGCCATCTCCATCTGGAAGCTGATAATCAAGAATGGCCAGGTCTATATTTTTTAACCGGCCCTTTGCATCTGCGATGGAATCACACTCTACAACAGTATAACCCCTGGCTTGTAGCAGGCTGACCAAAAGCTTTCTGACAATCAAGCTATCTTCCAAAACCAAAATCCTCTTCATGAGCTGGTCCTCCTGTCATATCTTGAATCTCGATATAAGAGATTCCATTTCTTTTGCCAGATTATTCAACCTTCCCGAAGTAACAGCAGATTTTTCTGCAGCCTCTGCCACAATGGTAATGGCACCTCTAAGCTCTTCTATCTGCCGCGCAGAGTTCGTGGAGCTGGCTGCAACCTCTTGGGCCTTCAGGCTAATCTGGTTTACGGATTCTATATTCTCCTCCATTGCCTGGGAGACCTCTCTGGCAATGGCCTTTACTGGCTCTATCATCTCATGTACATGTCCCACTGCCTCGACCGATTCGTCCACTATGTTGCGAAGCCCCTGTATGGTGTTGACAGTCCTGTCGGTAGCCTCCCCTGTCTGTCTGGCCAGCTCTTTCACCTCGCTTGCCACCACAGCAAAGCCCTTACCTGCCTCTCCGGCCCTTGCCGCCTCTATGGTGGCATTTAAGGCCAGGAGGTTGGTTTGTTCGGCTATACCCCGGATGAACTGCATGACCTCCTCTATCTGGAAGAAATACTCGTGAAGCTTGTTGATGGTCCTGGATGACTCCTGTACCTTTTCCCCAATCTCAGTAACCATATTCATGGAGAGCATGGAACTTTGGGCAACTTCCCTGACAGTGGCGGTAACCTCCTCATTGGCAGTTGCAACAGAATTGATTCTCTCCTCGTTGGCCCGGCTGATGGCGGTGATCTCATCCGCCTGGGCACTTGTCTCTGTGGCACTGGCTGCGGCCTGACCTGATATCTCTTGAAGGGCCTGGCCAGCCTTTTCAAGCTCTTGCCCTTGGCTCCGCATCTGGGACACGAGTGTCCTGATGCTCTTTATCATGTTGTTGACACCTTCGCCAAGACGACCGATCTCGTCGTGACTACTGACTTCCACTGACTGGCTCAAGTCCCCCTTGGAGACCTCGTTCAGGACATCGACAGTACGATTAAGGGGCAAGACGACTACCTGACGAACCAATAAAATCACTATGCCAGCCAACAGTACGAAGGAAACGAGGGCCACTACCCCTGCCCTGATCATGGATGACAGTTGGGCATGTTTGAAAGGTGTCAGATCTGTAAAACTTACATAGACCCCGGTTGCACGCTGTGCATAGTCCTTTAGTGGGGTGGCGACAACCAGCATGTTTCCAACGACTTTTGAGGCTTGGCCTGCAAGCCCCTTTTCCAGAAAGTCCTTGTCCACGTATCTGTTCACCATTTCTTTGTCAGAGGCGAATAGCATCGATAGGTCTCCGAAACGGATATCATTGCTGCCATGCTTCTTGAATGTCTGGACCTGTTCCTTCCTGAAAAGGGCAGCTTGATCACCTGCCTCCTGAGAAAAAGACTTGACGATCTGGGCCAGATTGCAAAAGGCCTCCACACTTCCCACTATCTTCCCTGATTGATCGAATACCGGCACAACCCCCCTTATGGCAAGGCCTGCCCTGCCTGCCTCTATGCCAGAGATCCGTGCACCGTTTCTCTGTACATCGACTATGGTATGCCTAAAACCTGACAGGTCGTCTCCAAATTTGTCTATCTTCCATGTCCTCAAAAATGACCTGGCCGGGAGCACGTGAAAGTGGACCTTGAGCGTCCTGATCCTGTCGAGTTTTGCTACCTCTGTTACTACCTTGGGGAAAAATGAAACCAAGGCCTGCCTATCTCCGCTTGCCAGACTGGACTTGACCCGGTCCATTTCCGAGATGAAAAATGCCATCTGCAGGTACTGCGTGGCTGCATCCTTGATTTTGTCTTCCAATAACTGGCCCCGGCTTTTTGCCTTTTGGACAACGTCCCTTTCCTGCTCCCTAATTATCTGTACTGTCTGAAAAGCGGATATGGCCAAGGCCAGGGCCACAACGAGCAAAACAGCAGAGATGATCTTGAAACTAATAGGCACATCTATCAGTCGCTGGACTATTGAATTATCTTTCTTCATGCGCACACTCTCCCTAAAGACTGTCAAAGACTTTTTTCATTCATATTAGTTGTCGACTAAGTAGGGAGAAAACTGAAATCTATTATGAAAAAAGCCTGCTGCTCGATCTCTTTGATGACCAATCAAGACAGATGGCAAGTATATTCAATCCTGAAATTGGGCAGTCTAAGAAAACGGTTTCCAACCAGCTCTTTTTCTATTCTGTAGTACATAGCTGACCATCTGACTGGGGGAAAGCCGTATGGATGATGGACCTGACCTGACGTAAAACTCCTCGTTCTTTCCGATTCTCAAAAATACTGGCTGGCCAGCAGGCCTGCACTCTATGAGGATCACTGTTTCACCATCTACCTGAACCAGATCTATATGTATGAAACTAGAGAATTCTGCGCCTATATGCTGATTGATCAAGTTCTTGAGATGAAGTTGACACTTATCTGGATTCTCAAATCCATCTGCCCCTATCCCAACTATCTTGCCTCTGTCATCCACACCTATCAAAAGGGCACCACCACTGGAATTGAGAAATGCAACTACTGCCTTCAGCCAAGCCAATGCTATCTCCTTACCACGTTTTCCAGTCTGGAGATTCGTACGAACCGTGGACTTGAATTCCACACGGCTGCCCTCTCCCTCGTCGAGATAGCGCATGAGCCTGACCAGAGGCTCCTCGGGCTCCTTCTCAAGTTTGTGTCCCAAGCCCCCCATTCTCCAAAAAACCAGGAGGAGCAAGGCACCGCCCACAGTGGCCACGACGATATCCGTTACGTCAACCTGGAAAAGGGCCTTTCTGAGATCTGACAACAAGATCTTTTCAGGGGCTGCAATACCTACCCAAAACATGCCACTATCCTTGGAAAGGGGCCTGAGAGAGGCCAGCCACTTCTGGTCGTTGAAAGAAAACCCGACAAACCGACCTACAGGCTTTCCTGCCCCCCTCCACCTGTCAAATACGACCTGAATGAGCCCCTTGTCCCCATGTTCTAACGGATGATCGAGCTTTCTATTCCCCCCTGTCAGAAAACCCATCTGTGTAGAGGTGATAAAAAAACTGTCCTTGGGATTCAACAAAAACAATAGACCTTGCTTCTTGCCGTTCTCCAAACGCAGCAAATCCTGTATCTTTTCAAGAGGGATATCCAGGGCGAATACAACGAAACCAGAACCTGGAGCAGGCTTGGTCCATGAAATAGAGGCAGTGACTCCTGGTTTGCCAGTTGCAAAGAAACTATAGATAGGTGACCAATATACCTGCCTTTCAATACTTGAACGATGAAACCAGGGCCTTTTCCTGGGGTCGTAGTCTGCCAATTTTTCCCATTTTTTTATGGGCTCATCAGGCTTCTTCCATGTCTGAAAAACCATACGGGCCCTTTGACCTGTGATCTTAGAAAATCTGGTCACCCACACATCTTTCCTGCGATATAGAAAATATTCATAGCCTCGATCATCTGCCAGGATGACACCACTGATCAGATGTTGATTTTTCAATAGAGGGAAAAAATTCCTGTTCAGGCTGACGATGTCTTGTATCTTGATGGCCCCGTTCTTGCCGAGGTCATGGATGATGAGTAGTTTCTCAGATATCTGATTGAAAAGGGGCCTGATCCGGTCCACCTTGCCCTTATTGACCTGGCTGATCACCCCGGTTGCAAAATGGCTCTTCAGTTTGAAGTACTGATAGACGTTCATGCCTATCAGCACAATACAAAAGCCCGTTAGCAGGATGGCCACAGAGGCTGCTATAGATTTCCTAATATTTCCCATAGTGATTATTCATGAGCAACAAACAAACCTTCCATTTTTCCAATGAAGAGTTACCACAAAAATGAAAGCCTTACCATCCAATCACCTGCCCAAATCAATGATTGCCTCTTTCTCCTTACTCAGCAACACCTGTCCATGTAAAACTCCCCTTTCTTATGTTGGAAAAAACGAGCTCCGGCAGGCTGTAGAGCATGCCCCAAAAACCCTGGCCAAATCTCGATCCATGATCAATGGGGATAAACACCAGGCCTGTCGCCATGTTCAAAATCCCCCATGCAGTATTAATAGCACCGAAAAACGGACGGGCAAGGAACACATCGTCTGTAAAAAACAGGAAGCTGGTATCTTCAGGCTTTGGCCTATAGATGCTGGATGTAAGGGTGTTAGACTCCCTAAGATAAACCTTGAGACTATTGTCATGTTCGTACATCCCAGAGAGGCTCCTCTTCCTGAATGACGGCATATACACCACCCGGCGGACAGCCATGTGGGTAACCCAATAGCGAAAGGACATGAAAGGGACAAAGGACAAATCACTTACCAGGTCGAGATAAGCCGAATCGCACTTCATGCCCGAGCTGTTCACGACAAAGGCCTGTCTTATCTCTTTCAAGAGCTCCGTCACACAATTGGAATCTATGAGATCATAGGAATAGATCTCTCTCAGGCGCTCAAGATAAAGTCGGTAATTTTCATTCGATCTGTCCAGGGCCTCTTTTCCTATTACACAAAAATGTCCCCCCACAACGACATTATCCTTTCGACATGGGACATCGATCCCGTCCGATATCCTAACTGGCAGGCCGTACTCGAGCCCTCTTTCAAGTTCCACCATACGTGCTGTCAGATTCTCAAGTCCGTTATAGGTGACTTCATCCCTTATCCCTTGGACACAAAGCGTCCTCAATCTATATGAAAGTCGTCTCTTCAGATCTCCATGAAGCATCTCCATGGAGGCCCGGTCTGCCAGAAATACCCTTGAGGACACCCTGGGAGACTCGTCATGAAACGGATCGAGAACGATTAGGTGGCCTGTCTCTATGCTCCTTTCCAAGGCCTGGAATCTTGCCAACTCTACCAGTAATGCAGGACCCTTGTCAGGACGGTTGGAGTTCAAGAGTCTTGTGATAGACTCTTTGACACTCTGCCTAAGGACAATGAGATCCTGGAGAAAACAGGGAGGATACCTCCCTGCATCCATAAAGACATCATCTTTTACAGCGATGGCCCCATCCAGTATTCTATAGGCCTCCTCCATGGCAACAAGTTCAGCCAGCTGCTGAGCACTGGTGTGAACCAGTGGGACAAAGTCGGCCTTGGCCTTGGGTAGGATCAGACGCGCCTTAAATGGGCCTTGGCAAACATGTCTGATCTTCTTGTCCAGGCCATTAAGACAGATATCAAAAAAGTGCCTTCCATGTCGTGAGAGCACCTCCTGTCTCAGCCTTGCCATCTCTGGACATGAGAGCTGGGACCGCCTTTTAAAAAGGCCCAAAGCCCTGATGCTCACCATTACATGGCCGGTGGTTTGCATGGATTTTAAAAACGAGTAATTGTCTTTTAATATATCGAGATTAGCGAAATTTCTATCCTGTGCCAGGAGAAGCATTGACAGGCGATCCTTTAATCTTTTACAAGGCCCGGCCCCAACCAGTGTCTCCGCCAAGAACAATGACCTATTCTCCAGATCGTTGTAGACGAGTCGAAAATGCCTCCAACTATCTCGCTTCAGTCTGAAAAAACCATCTAGATGGTATTGGAAATGAAAAACCGACTCATCTATCCTTATCGCAAGATGCCCTCCACTTCCCCCTCCAGTATTTGCTTCGATATAGACAAGACTTATCGTGTCTGAGGCAGCAGCAATTGGAGAAACAAAAAAAGCAGAGAAAAAAGTATGGCTGCCCAACAGGGCTAAAAATAAAAAGGAGGCCAAAGGCCCCCCTTTATTGATTTTATCCTGCCTGGAAATCAAATCAATAACCTTCCTTTATGTATTCTATTCTCTTGGGATGCCCACTTAAAAGGGGTGCAAGATAGGGCAGGTCCCCAATTTTCCCCTTGTCAATCCCTGCGGCCTTCAAACCTCGCCCTACCCCCACATAGGTATATCTGTAGCTCTCCCAGTCGGAGATACCATGATTCCTGGCGATCCTCGATAACCCCCTCATAAAATCATCACCAGAGACATGGCTTTGTCCAATGGCCTCTGTATAGGTTTCGAGATCTTTTATGTAGTCCTTCCTGTTCTGATCCGAGATCTCCGGCCCTGAACTGGAACGCGAGATGGAGGAAGAGGAATCGGAGCTCGAGGATATGGAATGAGAAACGGAACAGCCAGAAAGAAAAAAGGCTACCAAGATCAAGAATAAGAGACGTCTATCATATTTCAATTTTTGATCACTCCTTGAAGATAGAGGGAAATAAAGAGAGCTGAGTCTTTCTTAATTCTATAGTAAAAGGCTGGCGATTTTGCAATTGTAATCTTTTTTGAAAAAAATAGAGACCCTTGAAAACAATATAGAGCCCATAAATAGAGACGAAAGAGCTGTTTTCAATTTTTTATAGGTAAGCTATTATGATTAATCTCAAAAGCTTTGTCCTTGTTTTCACATAAAAATTTGGCATTACAATTGCTGGGCATGGGGAGAGTATAGGAGGTAGAATCACTATGAAAAGAGTCTATAGAACGTATCTTTCAGGTCTGTTTTTGAGTTTTGTCCTTTTATTTTCCTTGTTTGTCTCTGGTGTCAGCAGTGCAGAGGCACTTTTTTCAAAGGCACCCGTGGCGCTATCCGCAGCTGTTCCATCAGGGACTCTGCCAAATTTTGCCAGTAACAATTCATTTATTGTCACTGCCAATGCCGCCCTCCTGAAAAATTCCACTCCTGGTACCGAGGTAATGGCCCAGTTGGACGATAGTACCTACATCGGTATCAAAACGCAAAAAATCAGGATAACCAAGAACGGGTTGGTCTGGATAGGCACAGTAGAACCAGAATATGGCAACGGAAGTGCCTTCTTGTTCATAAAAAATTCTATCATGGCCGGACGCATCATCTTCAATGGCCAGATATATCAAGTTACATCCCTGGGTTCGAACAATCTCCACAAGATCACAGACCTTGAGGGACTGATGCCTTTGAAGAATATGAACGACGCCCTGCCGGCACCGGTCGAAGAGGTAGGGGATCAGGAAAACCCACCCCTTTCCTATGCCGTACCAGAGGGAGAGGGGCAGACTACGATAGATCTATTGCTACTCTATACCCCTGAAGTGGCCCAAAAACACCCTGGGGACGCCCTGGATACCTTTTTGAACTCCTTGGTCGAACTTGCCAATCAGGCATACATCAATAGCAATATCAATCTCAAACTCAATCTCGTTGGGGAAAAGGAGGTCAATTACCCAGACAACGTTCTGAGCGATTCAGCACTAAATGCCCTCACCTCTAGTAGTGGTGTGTTCTCCCTGGTACCAACATGGCGAGACGAATATGGAGCGGATCTAGTATGCCTCGTAAGGGCCTTCACCGAGGACAATCAATACTGTGGCCTTGCCTGGCTCCTTCAAGCTGTAAACAATCCATCAGGTACCCAGGGATACGGCTTTTCTGTCATCCAGACAGGCTCGGCCTCTGGTTACTATTGTGACGACTACACCCTGGCCCATGAGATAGGTCACAATCTGGGCTGCCAGCATGACAAGGCCCATGCTTATGGCAGCAATGGTAAACTTATGCCAGGGCTGTTTGATTATTCCTATGGATATGACAAGCCAGGTATATTTGCAACCATCATGAGCTATAACTCGCCAACCATACCTTACTTTTCCAACCCTGATATCACATACCAGGGTTATGCCATAGGTGTAGCCGGCGAGGCAGACAATGCCGAGACCATTCGTCAGACAATGGCTACTGTGGCAAGCTACAGGCAGTCCGTATTCTCTGGAGGTGGTGGAGACGACGGTTCTGGCGATACAAGCTACTGCACATCCCAGGGTGATAGCCAGCAGTACGAGTGGATAAGCAAGGTACAGGTAGGCAGCTTTTCAAACAGTTCGGGTGCCTCCAAATATTCGGATTTCACCTCGAAAAACATCGATCTTCCAATAGGTTCAAGTGTTACCCTAAATCTCACGCCAGGATTTTCTGGTAAGGCATACAATGAGTACTGGAAGGTCTGGATCGACTACAACAAGGACGGGGACTTCTCTGACCCAGGAGAAAATGTATTCTACGGCTATGCCTCTACTGCAAAACTGGGGGCTTTTGTTGTTAGTGCCTCTGCCTCGGGATCTACACGCATGAGGGTATCCATGCAATACAAGGCCTATCCCCCTGCCTGTGGCTCTTTCAGATATGGAGAAGTGGAAGACTACACCGTAACTTTCGTGGATAATATCAGTGGAGGCGGTGATGATGGTGGAGATTCATCAACTGATTATTGCTCTTCCCAGGGTGACAGCCAGCAGTACGAGTGGATAAGCAAGGTACAGGTCGGTAGCTTCACCAATACGTCTAACCAATCTCATTACTCGGACTATACCTTGAAAAACATATCCCTTACCCCAGGCCAGGCAGTATCACTTCGCCTGACTCCAGGTTTTGCCAGTTATTCTTATCCTGAGTACTGGAAGGTCTGGATCGACTACAACAAGGACGGGGACTTCTCTGACCCAGGAGAAAATGTATTCTCCGGTTCTGCCTCAGCATCTGTGTCAGGATCGTTTACTGTCCCATCTTCTGCCTCGGGATCTACACGCATGAGGGTATCCATGCAATACAAGGCCTATCCCCCTGCCTGTGGCCCTTTCAAGTATGGAGAAGTGGAAGACTACACCGTCACATTTGGGCCACCTCCAGAACCAATGGCCCCAGTAGCAGACTTTTCAGCAGACCATACCTATGTCCAGACGGGTAGTCAGGTACATTTCATTGACCAGTCAAGCAACAATCCGACTTCTTGGTCATGGACATTTCAGGGAGGTAGCCCCTCATCCAGCACTCAGGAAAACCCAACGATAACATATAACAGTCCTGGAGATTACCCAGTCACTCTCAGCGTCTCCAACAGCGTGGGTTCAGACAGTAAGACCAAGACCTCCTATATCCATGTAACCGAAAAGGTGGTTAGCTACTGCACATCACAGGGAAACAGCCAGGCGGCTGAGTGGATAGGCAAGGTCCAGATAGGAAACTTCTCAAGTGAATCTGGCCCATCGCCATACAGTGATTTTCTCAGTAAGACCGTATTGTTAACACCTGGCCAGACTGTATCCGTGATATTGACTCCAGGTTTTGCAGCTACGGCGTATCCTGAATACTGGATTGTATGGATAGATTACAACAAGGACGGGGATTTCTCTGACCCAGGAGAGCTGGTATTTTCCGGGATGAAAAATACAGCCCTTTCTGGTGGCTTTACCGTGGCAAGTAATGCCACAGGATCTACAAGGATGCGTGTAGCCATGTCCAGAATAGTACCTCCAAAGGCATGTGGTACATTCCTATTTGGAGAAGTGGAAGACTACACGGTGGAATTCTCCCAATAAATATAGCCTTTGGCTCCAATGCTACCTCCACCAAAAGAAAGGGGCAGGTACTTACTGCCCCTTTCTTTTTCTCCAAGAGTTTCTTGTCTATTCGGTATCTGGTGCAAAAGCAGGATCTATATATTTCACTCCCCACTTCTTTGCCAGTCTTGATCTTATATCATTTATGGCCTTTTCCTTCAGGTAATCCTTGGCCTTTTCCTCAACGAATTTCTTGTTAAAGGGCTCCACTACAGGCCCCCTTATATCCGTGACCTTGAATATTGCAAAATAACCGTCTATCCTCTGGACATCGCTGAGCTGGCCCTTTTTCATGGATTCGAGAAGCTTCCTGAGACTTGGGGGCTTTATTTCATTGTCTGGCAAAAAGCCAAGGTCCCCCTTCCTGTCTCTGCTCAAGGGGTCCTCAGAAAACCTCGCAGCCACATCTTCGAAGGCTTGTCCAGCCTTCAAAAGCTCCTGGGCCTGCTGTATCTTCTCCAAGGCCTTGGCCTCGCCGTCTCTTTTGACATATACACGGACAACAGATACACGAATGAACTTGGGCGTACTGAAGAGTTCGGGATGTTCGTCGTAAAATCTTCTCAGTTCGTCCTCGGTAAATTTTGGCTCTTTGGGAAACAGTCTATTCAATACCTTCCTTACGTATACCTCCTTTGGCTTTTCAGGATTTTCAGGGATCTTCATGTCATGTCCCTCCAGGTAGAGCAACTCCCTGAGAATCATGTCATTCAAGATCTTGTTTGGCCCCCCAGGGAGTTCGAGATAGGCATAAAAGGCTGGGGAGTTTGTGGCAAATTCCCTGATGTCATGTACTGTTATCTTCTTACCATGGACCTCGGCCACTACATGGCTGGCCTCGGCTTTACTTATTTTAAGATCACCTGCTGAAAACGAAGTTCCTGGTATGACAAGAAAACTGGCCAAGGTTACTATGACGATGAAATATCTAACGCAATTGCCCATATGGATAAAACCTCCTTTATGTCAATGGACCGTAGTAGAGGCTGGCCGTATCCCCAGCCGAATCAACAAATAGCACATCCATGTTGCCATCCTTGTCCATATCTTTGAAGACGAAGGCCTCAGGCACTTTGCCTCCCTTATATTCATGGAGATCCCATTTACCCGCCTTGTTTCTGACGCCTATAAAGATCCTCAATTTTTCTCCAAGGGCGATGTAGGCCGGATGCCCAGGAGAAGCAGCAATGGCCCCTATACCTCTATAGCCCCAGGCAGGTGCCTTGATGGTTTCCAGATCTTTGACATTTCCTTTACAGTCACCGTGTAGTATTATTGCTGCCTTCCCAATCTCAAGAGGAGACAAGGCATCCACGCAACCATCTCCGTCTACATCCGCAGTCACAACACTTCTCGGCAGCTCCAAAATCATGGGGGAACGGTGAAACAATATCTTTGTATGAAACCGTCTGTTACCCTGATTCAAAGCAACCTTGACGTTGTATTTTTCTGTCTCTGTCCAGAACACATCCGGGCGGCCATCACTATTCCAATCTGCGATGGAGACAGAAGATGCAAACCTTTCTGCCGGTATCTCGGATGCCTGGAATTCAAAACGCGGCTGGGCCTTGCCCCATAACACCATCACATTGCCGCGGCTGTAAGGCCCCAGGACGATATCCATGTTTCCGTCTCCGTCAAGATCGGAAAGGGCTATGCCCTTTGGCGGATACTTCACAGGTACAGCTCCAGCCTTTTCAAAGCCGTTTCCTCCCTTGTTTCGAAGCCAAATCACCTTACTGCGGCCTTCGGCCGCAAGGACCAGGTCTATATAGCCGTCCTTGTCCCAGTCCGTAGCTGCAAGACAGTCGGGATGGAAACCCACAACAGCCTTGGGGATGACTGTGGCCAGATGGAAGCCACGATGCCCTTTTCCAAGGAATATCTTTACACAGCTATCCCCATGGGAACTGATTGCCACATCCAAGATACCGTCATTGTTAAAATCCGCAGCAACGATATTCTCAGGGTCCCTGCCTGCATCGAATTCCACATGATGTGCCGGATATACAGGCCCCTCGTTCTGGACCTTTGTCTCCCTGGCCTTGGTTGCCACACCCGTACACCCGGCAACCAAGACGAACGGGACAAAACATAGCCAAAGAAGACAGACATTCCTCACAAAAGATAGCATGATTCACTCCTTGTCTCTGATGATACATTGCTTGATCCGACTCAACAGGTTGTACCTCTGCTGGATAGAGGCCTTGAGTATGAATTGATAGACCATGGAATCCTTCTGGCTCGTGATAAAATCAGTAACAGCACGTGGCAGGCCTTTGAACGCCCCCTTGAATTCTGAAAGCTCAAGAGGCACTTCATAACCGTCCAGATCTGTTATAACGAGGCCACATTGTTCGAACATGGAAACAAGGCCTTGCCTGGTGAAAAAACGTATATGGGTCTTGTCGAGAAGGCCCAGGTCCCTGTATTGAAACCTGCCAACCAGTAGTTCGGCAACAAGGCCACAATAGCCCACGTTTGGGACAGAGGCAACAACATGGCCCCCTTTTGCCAGGAGCTTGGCAGATGTGGAAAGTAGGGTTTCAGGCGACTTCAGGTGTTCCAGGATATCCGCAAAAAGAAGCACGTCGAATTTTCTATTGCCCATGATACCCAAGATATCTATCTGATCGAGGTCGATATTGTAGACCTCTTGGCAATACTTTTGGGCATTCTCTGCCGCCTCCTCATCGAGCTCGATGCCAGTGACCCTACAACCCAACTCCTCGGTCAACACCTTTGACATGTGTCCTGGCCCACAGCCAAACTCCAAGACCTCTTTGTACTTTCCTACCAGCCTTACCACCTTGGTAGGGGTATAATCCTGGGCCATATCTATACGATAGGCATATCTGAAGCCTTCGAATTCATCTCTTGTCGCCAATTCCAGCTCCTTTTCAGGCCCAAAAATCCACTTCATACCGTTGGGTTACCACACCCTTGGCATCAGATCATGACCAACCCTACTCTTATTGTTTCCAAAAAATTAGCAACGACAAAACAGCAGTATAGTAATCCAGATGGCATGGGCTGAAAACCAAAAAAACAATGGATAGAGGAGCTTAATCCCAATTGTTCAATATTGTCCAAGGCCCTTTCATTTATGAAGCACACATTGTAACTTCTTCGAAACTCTCTTATATTCCCAACATGTGAAATAGAGGATACGGATGACCATGACACCAGAAAAACTTTACCTGGATCTGCTCAAGAAGACGCTTTCTTTTTCCTTTTGGCCAGAGCCTCCTGTTCCAATAGAGACCTTCAATTATATGAGACCTCCCTTTCAGAAAAGGCTTCTGTCCTTTTTGGCCCGGATATTTTCAAACTATGGTTTCGAGATAGTCGAACGCCAAAGCCAACCCAGCCCCGAGGACAAAGAAGAAGGCAAGATATGGCCACTCAATGCCCTGACCATGATCGGCCTAAAACGTCTCGACAACCTCCAATATGCCATCGAGACGGTCATAGAGGAAAAGGTACCAGGAGACCTCATAGAAACAGGGGTTTGGAGGGGAGGTGCTTGCATATTCATGAGGGCTGTACTCAAAGTATATGGTATCACTGGTCGACGCGTTTTCGTGGCGGATTCTTTTCAGGGCCTTCCTGAACCAGATCCAGAGCGTTATCCGGCTGATCAAGGAGATCCTCATCACACACACGAATACCTGGCAGTTTCCCTGGAAGAGGTGAGGGAAAACTTTAAAAGATTCGACATGCTTGACGAACAGGTGACCTTTCTCAAAGGGTGGTTTCAAGATACCCTGCCCAGTGCCCCCATAGACAAATTGGCCGTGCTTCGTCTCGACGGGGATATGTATGGTTCCACAATGGTTGCCCTGGAAAACCTGTATCCGAAGCTTTCAAAAGGGGGATTTTGTATCGTCGATGACTATGGTCTGACAGGTTGCCAGAAGGCGGTGGACGACTTCAGGGCCAGACAGGGGATAGATTCCAAAATCCACAAGATCGACTGGACGGGGATATATTGGCGGAAGTGATGATCTCTTCTCATGCCAGCAAGAGATGTGATGAAAACGACCAGGCTCCAACCAGCAGTCATTAAAAAGGCCCTTTGCCCAAAGAGAATAATAAAGGCATCCAAGCTCTTTGTCATATTCCCCCTCTTGTCACTACTCCCTATGGGCATGGCCTATAGACTCTGTACCCTTTTTCAACCATTGAGTGGAGAGGACCTCGAAAACTACGTCACCGGGGCAATAACCGGTATCAAAAAGGTACTCACAGGAGGTATGCTTCCCCAGTTGGATCTCGAGGTATGTATGAGGGAGAACCTCAAGATGCTATCCATGGAAATCATGGATAACTTTATAGTCCCAGGGATGCATCCTGCAAGATTCAGCAATATCTGCACCATCACGGGCCTGGAACATATACAGGAGGCGTTAATGAAAGGACGTGGCCTCATTGTAGTTACAGGCCACTTCAACAGGCTTCTCATGACCCCCTATGCCATTGGCATCTCAGGACTGGGCATAAGGAATCTGAGCCAGGATATAAGCCGCAAGAATCCCTACCTCGACTGGGTGGATCGGATATATCTTGCCAAGAAGGTCAGAAGGCTCTATGAAACCTCACGAGCCAAGGGCATAACCCTTGGAGAGAATATCAAGGCCATATTCAATGCGCTTGGGAGAAATGAAACCATTTTCATATTATTGGATGCCTATCCACACAATATGAGAAAATTTGGCATACATCCCTTTCTCGGAGGCAGGATAAAGCTTGCGACTGGTATAGAGAGGATCTCCCAACGGACAAGGACCCCCCTTGTTTATTCTATTACGAAACCCGATGGCGCCTGGCAGGTCAGGACAGAGATATCACCTCTCGAAGGCTTTGGTCACGAGGCCTTCGCCCAGGCAGTAAAGAGATTCGAAAGAGACCTTGCCAATTGTCCCTGCCAGTGGTGGCAGTGGGGTTTCATGAACTCCATGTGGGAACCAGGAGGCGTTTCAAGACGATAAGAATAAGGACTACAGGGTCTTTATGTGCCATTTGTGTTTCAATGCCACGATCCCCATCTCTGAAGTAGCCGCTCTGATAGAAAAGGGATAAACCCCTTCTGCCATATCGAGAACCTGTATCCCGTGATCGTCCAACACATAGATAAATAGGGAATAATCACCTGAAAGAAGGGCCAGCTGTGGTAGAGACAGATGTGCTGTTACTACTTCACGCCCGACAACAGGATCATACCCCTGCTGTTTGGTCGTGGTGACGAACACATTGATGCCATCGTCTCTCTGGATAACTGCACCGAGATGAAAAGGCCTATCTGGCTCCAGTACCTGCACCTCTATGACTATGATAAAATCCTCATGGGAAATCAGCCTGTTGCAACGATTGCCCTTGGAATCAACGATATATATGTCGATTATCTTGACTGGAGGGGCTTGAGTTGCTGGCTTTGCCTCTGGCTCTACTATGGATATTGACCTCTCTTCCTCTCCCGCTTCCTTTTCCTTCTTTCTCTGATAGGCCTCATATTCTGCTACTACGTCTTCTGTGGGACCAAAGGCCTGCATCTGGCCATCCTTGAGCCAAAGGGCCCGCTGACAGAGACTTCTCACCTGATACATGTTGTGCGAGCAAAACAGGATGGTCTTCCCTGCCTTTCTAAACCCCATGATCCTATCAAGGCTCTTTTTCTGGAAATGTATATCCCCCACGGAAAGGGCCTCGTCCACAACCAGGACTTCAGGGCTTACGCACGTGGCAATGGCAAAACCAAGACGCACGAACATGCCAGAGGAATAGGTCTTGACAGGACGCTCCATGGTAGCCTCATCCAGTTCAGAAAATTCTACTATGTCCTTGTATCGCTCCTCTATCTCCCTTTGGGAAAGCCCAAGGATGGCCGCCTGCATGAATACGTTTTCCCTGCCAGAGAGATCGGGATGGAATGCTGCACCAAGCTCCAAAAGGGCCGAAACCTTACCCTTTACCTCGACAGAGCCAGAAGTGGGGAGGATGGTTCCAGCAATTATCTTCAAAAGGGTACTCTTCCCAGCCCCATTTTCCCCTATTACACCGAAGGTCTCCGACCTCTTGAGTGTGAAGCCTATATCTTTTAGGGCCCAGAATTCCCTGTGAAAGGGCCTCCTGAGAAGGAGTTCCTTCATCCGGTCAACTGGCTTGGCATAGAGCCGGTAGACCTTGGAGACATCCCTTAATACCACAGGGTATTCTTCTGGTACAAAGGTGGTCTTCATACCTGGTCTGCAAGGGTTGGGGCAACGATATAAAAAAGGCATGGGCCCATGAGCAGGGCAAGAAAAGTCCACAAGACCATCATTGCCGGCATCCATTCCGGCATGGCAATCCCAAGAAATGCCCACTGGTAGCCCATGACCAAGGGGGTTAGTGGGTTAGACCACAGAATGAAAGGCCTGAAGGACTCTGGCACCATCTTGAGGGGATAGAGTATGGGAGTGAGATAAAACCAAAATTGAAGCAGTATTCCAACTGCCTGGATGGAATCGCGAAAGACTGCTCCAAGGGCAGATAGCAGATAGGCCATACCCAGCATCAACATCACTTGGCACAAGAAAATGACAGGCACCCATAGGAGCCTGTACCATTCCACGAGCCCCCCAAGGGACAACATTGCAACATATATGAAAAAGCCAACCACTTGAGGTACCAAGGACACGATGACCACTGTAGCAGGGATGATATCCATGGGGAATACCATCTTCTGGACAAGGAAACCATAATCCACCAGACAGGATGCAGAGCGCCCCAAGCCCTCGGATAGGGACATCCAGGGTATTAATCCAGCCAGGAGGTAGAAGAAATAACCAGAGCTTCCAGCAACCTCTGGTATCTTTATCTTGAGCACGAGGGAAAAAAATATGTAGTATAGGGCAATGGTGCAAAGAGGCACAAGTGTTGCCCATATAACACCTGCTGCTGTCCCTGCATAACGCGCCTTGATCTCTCTCTTCGTCCAAAGCAGCAACAAGTACCTGTTCTTGAAGATATTTGCAGCAAGTGTCCTTAGATAGTTCATCGATCCCTTTTAAAAAGATTTCCCGCACCTTATCATCAGGCCCAGATCCACGACTTTTTACCACGATGGAGGCATCAGGGAAAGGCAAAAAGCAAGTATCAATGATCTAATCTATTCCCGGATAGTGAAACAGGCCTGGTATGGATCGAATTTTTTTGTGGATAGGATGGAACAAAGGAGAAAAAAAGCGGCTGTCTGGAAAAGACAGCCGCTTCGGTTACTCTATCGTGGCTCTATGTCAGCCGATATTACTGGCCACATCCACAGGGTTTGGGGGTGCTTCCTCCAGCAGCCCTATGGGCACCACAATTCACCTGTCCGCAGCTTTCGCTGGCAAGAAGTGACTGGGCAGCCTTGAAGGTGGTGCTTGTCACATAGGAGAAGCCAAAGGCACCGTCGCCAGCATTAGGCATCAGATCCGTGGAGGGGATGCGGATGAAGCCATCTATATAGTTTGGCCAACCTGTGATATTTGATGGGAAGAAGTTTGTAACCTCGCACTGGAGAGGAATGCTCACAGAGGTCCTGTGCTCTTCGTCATCATACACGTTCAGGTGACACTTGAGGATCCAAGGGGTAGGATTGTTTGGATCCGTATCGAAATAGCAGTTTCCAGGCACTGGATTTACTCCGCCCCACTGCCAGTACTGGTTCAGGCACTGGGTGGTCCAGAGGATAACGTTTGTGCATGCACCGTACTGGGGATCGAGCCAGTAGCGCACATCAATATTGCAGTTATCTCCCCTTGTAAAACCATAGTGCAGGCTCACAACTGAGGTGTTTGTCATAGCGGAAAGGTCGGTACCAGCTGCATAATCAGTAATACAGAGGGGAACGACTGGCAGGAAGATGGCATCATCGCTATTGGTATCGATGAGGAATGCATTTCCTGAAATGCTCTTGTTGTCGTTTGGGTTGAGGATAGCTGTCTTGTCAGCAGCCTTTATTCCGCCATTTGCGGTAAATACCAGATAGCCCTCGACTCCTTCTGTATTAGGGGCCTCGTTGTTCAAAGAAAAATGATAGAGATCGTTCTTTGTACAGGGGAAGTCACTGTCAACGATCGGATTGGACTGTTTATCGAAGAAAGTCCAATAGACAGTTGTATCCTGGGAACAGAGGATACCAACAGCGGTATCGATTCCAGGTGCGCCATGGGTGGTGATGGGCACGAGAAGGCCCTTGTCATAGACGCCGAGTGTAACGGCGTTTGCCTGGCTGGTAATACCAACCATCATCAATGCAGCAAAGATTGCTACTCCCAAAGATGTAAACTTCTTCATTTCTTAAACCTCCTGTTTGTTTGTTTGTATTGATTTTATTACTCAAGAAACATTAAACTCAAGATTTTCTAATCCCTCCTTTTTTCGATCACCTCCTTCCTTTAGCTCTTCATCTTGTCCATCAATCTCTTTTCGACATGATGATACCATTTTCCATCAATTTTTACCCATGTATCCTTCACATCAGTCTTGAAAGCATGACTCGTACCAAAGGCCGGTAAACAATATTCCAAAGAAACATGCACCAATGCATGATCAGGATCTTTCATTTCAACGCCTGTTACAAGGGCGGATTTATAGATGAGGCTACCCTGACGGTGCACATATTGGGACAATGATTCTTCCTGAAGTTTAGAAACCTCTTCATACTTATAGCATGTAACCCAATCCCCGGCAACCCTGGCACTCCAATAATTTTCGGCAGCCTTACGTACATCCGACTGGGGATCAGGATGCAGATTGAGACCTGCACAAGAAGACAATAACGCTACTACCAGAAGACACAAACCAGCAAAACAATACCTGCATGAACTGCCCAAAACTGCATTGATCAAATAGCTACCAAGTAGATCTCTCTGATATATCTCTTTCATCGTCTTTTATGGGTCTCAAATAAAATTTTCATTCATCACCAAGCTTGCCATGAAGCCTGTCAAAGTCTATATCCTGCCTCAACTCGCCATTGCTCCAGGTAGAGATCCCGTGCAGATCTACACTAGGAAGAGACCTGTTTCCAATGTGCCAGGTCCACTGTTCCACCGACTGCTCCAGACAGAACCTGCCCTTACTATATGACCTGGCCAAGATAGCACCGTTGTCATCATAAAACAATGCCCCCTTTATCCCCTCTCCCTCTTCGTAAAGCCCATCGTTATTGACATCAGAATAAAGGTGGCCACAATGCACCATACGCGAACGAAAGATCTCCAAGGGCCTATCGAGCAATATCACCAGATAGTAGGCCCCAACAATCGTGCCGTCGTCCATGGAAAACAGGGCAGGCTTGAGGGCCACTCCTACAGCATCATAGTGGTAGTCTATCAAGGATGAGGCATTGCCTGTTGCCTTGTTGTCAGATATGCCACTTTCGAGCAGATTTTGCATAATGACCCTGACTGCCTGGCAAGGACTCTTGTAGTCCTTGATAAGAACAGCCGAGATTATCTGGGCACCGTTGGATGACGGATAACCTGTCTCCTTTATAAAATCCTCCAGAGATGATCCATCAGGGGCCTCATAGGAAAAAAAGCCCTCCTCAGCCATCTCATCTGCCCAGGTTGAGGCAAAACCATCCAGGATAGCAGACCTGGCCAGGGGATATGTCTCCAACTCTTGATAAAAACACCCATACCAATTACAGATCATATCCCCATGAATTGGTAGAGACAGCGTGGCATTCAAGCCAAGCTCATGAAGGGCCGATTCTGGCTCAGTCCTGAGTTCATTTATATAGTTTACAATCCAGTCCTCGGCCTCCCGAATGGTGGCATTTGCTTCTGGTCCTTCATCAGCACAGGAAGCAAAGGCCCCCAATTCCGGCATCGTCAAATAGATTGCCAAAAGACATACGATTGTAGAGATAAGACCCTTCATTTCTCCCCATAAAAAATATTTACAATTTGATACTTATTCCCCTTAAAGCAGGATTCATGCCAGAGAACATAATCGTAAAAATGTTTTTATTCCAGGATGTTATAAAACCAGACGCCTTTAACACCTGGTCAGATATAGCCAAGATATTGGTTGAGTGTTCCATAATCAGCCAACGGGCTCTCCCTCCTGTCTCTTGAAAAAATCCAAAACATGCCCCACGATCCTCTTGGAGGCGAGCCCATCTCCAAAAGGATTGACCTGCCTGGCCATTTCCTGATAGGCCTCCTGAGAATCGATCAACAAGGCAGCCTCCCTGAATATCCTTTCTGGATCCACACCTACGAGCCTCGACACACCTGCCTCGATGGCCTCCGGCCTCTCTGTCACCTGTCTCAGTACCAGCACAGGCTTACCGAAGGTTGGAGCCTCCTCCTGTATTCCCCCGGAATCCGTCAGGACAAAATAACATTTATCCATAAGGTTTACTATCTCAGGATATGAAACCGGCGATATCAAATGGACCCTTTCCACATGTCTCAATACACCTGAGGCAACCTCCTGCACCCTGGGGTTAAGGTGTACGGGATATATTATCTCGATTCCTGGAAACGATTCCACAAGCCTCTTGAATGCCCCCATTATCCCCTTGATATGACAATCAAGGCTCTCCCGCCGATGGACAGTGACGAGGATGTAGCGGTTTCCCCTGGCCAAGATGTCTTGCGCCACCCTTGGAAGTTGGCCATCATACCTATCCTTTATCCAAAAAAGCGCATCGATCACGGTGTTTCCCGTCTGGAATATGCAATCGGCCCTTGTCCCCTCTGTCAATAGGTTCTCAACCGCTCTCCTCGTAGGGGCAAAATGGAGTCGACAAAGCCGTGAAGTCAATCTCCTGTTCATCTCCTCGGGAAAGGGGAGATAAGGATCCCCGGTCCTAAGACCCGCCTCCACGTGCCCTACTGGCACTTTGTGATAATGGGCTGCAAGGGCACCAGCCAGCACCGTATTGGTATCCCCCTGCACGAGGAGCAATCCTGGCTCGACATCTGACAGAAGCCGCCCCATACCTTCAAGGGCCCTGGCCGTAGAAAAGCACAGGCTTTGGTCAGGCTCCATAATATCGAGGTCAAAGTCCGGCACGAGCCCAAAGACCTCCAGGGCTTGATCCAACATCTGCCTGTGCTGGGAAGTAGAGACCAAAATGGTCTCCAGTTCGGCATCGTGTCTCTTCAATTCGTACACCAGGGGTGCCATCTTTACCACCTCGGGCCTCGTGCCCACTGTTACCACTATCTTCTTCAATATCCTGCTCCTTCTGTGCTCCTACATGATCAAGGCCCTACAAAGGTAGGGCATGTTGATCTTCCCATGCATCTTCCAAGATGGTTGCTGCCCTTCTACCTATGCGCTCCCAGGTAAAGGGCCGGACCGAATTCCTCCTCTTGTCTGCCAGAAAAGGCTGATTCCCCCATTTCAAGGCTTCAGTTATTGCCTTTTCAAAAGATGGACCATCGGTGGCAAAGGTGATCACGTGTTCAAGTCCACCAAGATCTGGAAACGGTATGGACACCACGGGCTTTCCCATGGCGAGATATTCATAGGCCTTCACAGGATTTATGCTATTCATGAGGCCACCCATCTTGAATGGTATCCAACATACATCGAATCCGCTGGCCAGTGTAGGCAGCTTATCGTATGGCTGGGCCGACACGTGATGGCAATTGGACAGAGAGAACATGGGATCCAAGCTACCATTGTCTGTCCTCGGCCCTATGAAGACGAAATCCCATTCTCTGTGCCTTTTGGCAAGATCGGAAACCAGATCTCCATCCAACCAGTGGGAGATTGCGCCAAAGTACCCTATCAAGCTTTTGCCACTGCCATACCGCGCAAGCCCGCCCTGGTTTTTATCTGGATCCCAATGAGCCATGTCTACGCCATTTGGAAGAAGCCAAAGGCCATCCCTCCTCATCTGCCTTGCCTTATTCAAGAGCGTAGAGGAACTTGCAAAGACAAGATCGGCCTTTTGGACCAACCAATACTGCATGTCATGTACCACAGGGGGCAGATGAGAAAAAAGACAATAGTCGTCCATCCAATCAAAGACCAGCATATCTGGCGAGATTGACCTTAAGGCCCTCCTTAGAAAGGGAGCTGGGGCCCCAATCCAGAGTATCGTAGCCTGGGATGACGACACTGATCTTCTTACGAACCTGGAAAAGACCCAGGCATTGAATGCCTCCAAGGCCTCAAGGCCATGAAATGGCAAAAAGGGCAACCAACAGATCTTGAGCCTATCGTGGCCTAATATTTGCCCAGAAAGCCTATCCCGGGCTGGGCCAATGATACCTCTCAACCTGCCAATATCTTTCCAGGATGGATTCCTCAACCCTGCCGGCTGGACGAACAATATTTCATCGAACAGTCCAGCCATCTGAAAGGCTATATGATGAGGTCTTTGAAAAAGTCCACCCCATTCAACAGGTGGGTAGAATATGATCTTTTTATGGCCACACTCCTTCAAGCTATCCATTACTGTTCTGTTGTTTCTCCCTTTGAGGACAAAATAATCTCCAGCACGTACACACCCCAGCAAATGCACTGTTGAGGCGAGATGGACAAAAAACCGTATATGAACATAAACACATCAAAGAAGAGCTGGCCAAAATTAGCCATTTGGTTTTCCAATAAAGTTCTGTTAACATTTCCTGGCCTCACAGGGAACAGCTTCTTCCCCCAAAAGGCAATAATCCAGGGCCAGTGCCTCTTATCCTTCGGTCTTTCTTATTAAGTATGCAAGGGATAGACAAGATAAAAGAAGATCCTAACCATTGCCATAAATTAGTATGGGGAGATTCATTTTCCCTTTTTTCAGAACCGATGCAGGAGAAGGACTAAGAATCCATGAAAAGCCAGGAAACAAAACGCCCCTTTGTTACCATAGCAATACCAGCATTCAATCATGAAGGATACATCAAGGAAGCCATTGAAAGTGTGTTGGCACAAGATTTCAAGGACTGGGAGCTCATAATAATAGATGATGGCTCTACAGACGCCACTCCAGAGATAATAGATTCATATGAAGACCAGCCCAAGATAAGGATATTCCACCAGCAAAACATGGGTCTGAGCCCCACCCTCAATAGGGCTGTTACCTTGGCCAAGGGAGAATTCTTTAATTTCTTGCCCTCGGACGACTATTTCCACGTATCAAAACTTTCAAAACAGGTCCAGGTACTAAGGCAAAGACCAGAGAGCATATGTATCTTTTCAGATCAGATCCCCGTAGATGCCAATGGCAAGGTCATTGACAAAAATCTGGAGATCCAGAAATGGCATCGAGTCCCCTTTGAAGATGAACGGCACATACTACCGAACCTATTCGAGAGAAACTTCATACCAGCCCCATCGGCACTCATTCGTATAGACAGCCTCAAGGCAGTTGGTGGGTTTGATGAAAGTCTCATCTATACCCAAGATTACGATCTCTGGATGAGATTGCTGCCAACAGGCAAGGCATTCTGGTTACACGAGCCACTTCTATATTACAGATGGCATGGAGAAAACCTCACCTATAAGGCTGAAGAGGCCGTAAATTTTGAAAGGGCCTATGTATTGATCAAGGCACTATATAGGCTCCGGATAGAAGACATATATCCAGAACTGAAAAAGGACCTTGGAGAAAAGGCTACAAGGGAAAGGGCTGTGAAATATGTCAGGCTTACAGAACACCTCATTCGATCAGGGCTTATTGAACTTTTGCCATGGTGTAGGCTTTTTCTCAATAGGGCCAGACAGCTCGACCCATCCCTGAAGATACCCCAGCTACTCCTGAAGAAGATAGAACAGCGCCAAGGCTTCCTGGACCTCAGGGATGAGAGGCTGCTGGATCTATCAAAAAAATTGGCCATCACAGAAGGTGAGCTGGCAGGATTCAAGATCCACATAGAAAATGTACCGAACCTGGTAAAATTAAAGGCTGAACTTGAGAGATATAGACAAGAAGTCCCGGATATATTGGCAGAGAGGAGAGAGCTGAGGGAAGAATCCAAGAGATTGAACCATGAATACGAGAAATTGCATAGAGAATATAAGAGGCTTGCAGACAGGGAAAAGGAGCTCGATGAATGGAATAGTTCATTGGATGAAAAACTGAAGTGGCTTGAAGGCTACCAAAGGGACCTGGAGGAAAGAGAGAGATTCCTTAATCGCCGCTTTGTACGATGCACCCTACGACTTTGTTCTCTCTTTGCCAGGGGAGGACGTAATCTCATAGGCATGGCACAACAGCTCTGGCATCTGTTACCCCTTGGGATACGGGCCAAATACGGGCCAAAGCTAAAGGCCAAGCTCCTGTCGTCTATGGATCAACCAGGTGGAACTGTCAAGAGCCCAGGGACTGGCCATGGTAAAAAGACTATCCGAGGTGAGGCCCCACATGATGTAGAGAGAGAAAAAAACATTGGTGAAAAGCCATTATCTTTAGACCCTTGTCTCATCCACAGGCCACCTTTGATTACCGTAGTGCTGCCTATTTACAATCATGCAGCAAGTGCCAGGCTTGCTGTTGAGAGTATATTGAACCAGACCTATCCAAACATCCAGATCGTCATCGTAGATGATGGTTCTACAGACGACTTACAGCAGGTTCTAGCACCTTACATAGGCAGGAAAAACATCACGTTTCTCACCCAGGAAAATCAGAAATTGCCAGGGGCATTGACCAATGGATTTCGTTTTGCGAAGGGGGTCTTCTATTCCTGGACATCGGCTGACAACATAATGCTGCCTTGGCAGATAGAGACATTGGCCTGTTTCCTGTTCAAGAGGCCAGACGTGGATCTGACCTATGGCAATGTGGAGGTCATTGGGGAAGATGGACAACCCCTTACGGATTCCGATTATAGGATACAGAATCAGGTATCCAAGGGATCGAGCATCCTGAATTTGCCTTCTGAAATCAAGGCGCTTGACGCAGTACCAGACAACTTTATCAATGCCGCATTCATGTACAGGCAGGATGTGGCCCAGGCGCTCGGCCCCTATGATCCCAGGCTCCTTGGCACAGAAGATTACGATTATTGGCTGAGGACCAAGGAGCTTTTTAATATTGAAAAATGTGATTCTGACAAGGTCCTTTATCAATATAGGGTACACAAGAACTCATTGAGTGGCAGATATGGAGACACCCATATCTGCCACAACGTGAAAAAACTCATAGAAGACCATAGATATCGCAGACAATACTATAGGGAAAAATTTCTTACACTGATCCTATCTCGGGATGTCCTGGACAAATCCAAAAGTCCACTGTTCAGTCTCGCCGAGGGATTACAGGAAGAGGGCTGCGGCTTTCGGGTAGTCATCCCCGAAGACATTGAGTTCCATGGCAAACTCGTGCTGCCCCACGTTTCCATCTCCTCATATCGTGCCAACCTAATGCAGAATACAGGGGGAAAAGTCTTCATATTGACCGATTGGATAGAGGGCTTATCCAAACTTACTGACGGTCTGACGGAAAAGCTGGACATCTGGTGCGGCCTGCTCTCAAAACATGGTGACAGCCCCCCTGCACATCTCAAAGAAAGTATGAGCCTTAGAAAGCTCCTGTTGGATGACCATACCACCTTCAATGACCTATCCATTCTCCAAAAGGAAGACACCATCTTGGTTCCGATTCCATTGTGTGGACCGGATCTACTGAGAAAGGCACGGGAGGACAAGTTCCCCATTTGGCAGTTTCCCTGGCAAGGTGGCCATATCCTCCTCTCCATAGACAGCCTTGATGCTGTGGATGAAGACTTGGTATCCGAGACTGCAGATGCCTTCAAAGAAGTGGATCTTGTCTTTGCCTCTCAGGACAAAAAAGACAAAAAAAGACACGGGCATCTCTTCAATAGGACAAATATACACTTTTTCCATTTCGACTCCCTGGAGCAGCTATATCCCCTTGCAGGGGCCGTATCTGCCCTATGGATGCCTGTCCAAGAAACATATTCTATCACAGATATAACTCACAAGTATGCATATTCACTCACCATTGCCAAGCCATTTCTGGCCCCAGATAGCCTCAGATACTCACCCGAGGCACCGTATTGGTTTGGTCTCTGCCAAGACCGAAAGATTCACTCCATCATAGAAAAGGCCTTGAAATGCAAACCAGACAAGACCACATGTGACGCTTATCTGGACAAACACTCTCCTGGGGCCTTGGCAAGATTTCTATTTGCTGCAGCCAACAACGACCTGTTCATAGACAAGAAATGTGGCGGGAAAAAGGCCTTCTTCCCCAAACCTCCTACACCTCTGAGGCCATCCAAAGACCGGAGGGCCATTGCCCTTGAAATAAACTCCTTGGACAAGGGAGGACTCGAGGAGGTAGTCTTCAACTTGGCATCACAATTCGACAAAAACATGTACGATGTCACAATAACATGTGCCAAAGACGGGGGATTGATGGCAGAGAATGCCCAAAGACAGGGTTTGGATGTACAAGTCTTTAAAGGAGATCTTGAGACGTATGAAAATTTCTTGAAACAGAGAAAAATCTGCCTGATAAATTCCCACTATTGTGATTTCAGCCTCGATTTGACCGAAAAACTCGATATTCCAATTGTTGCCACTATCCACAACGCCTATGTCTGGTTCGACAAGGCTCAAAGACAGGACTTCATACGAAAAGACAAATACATTGCCCACTACATAGCCGTTTCATCATCTGTAAGAGAGTATTTGACCAAGGTACTCACCATCCCCAAGGACAAGATAACCGTGATCCCGAATGGTGTTGATACTGTACTACTCAAACTCGTCTCTCAGATACCTCCAAGCATCACGAGATCGAAACTTGGCCTGTCTGAAAGGGATTTCGTCTTCCTGAACCCGGCATCCATAGATGGTAGAAAAAATCACCATATCATGATAAGTGCCCTTTCAAGGATACTCGAGACCTACCCTGAGGCAAGAATCCTATGTGCAGGGAATGTAATGGATCCTACCTACTTCCAGGGACTAAAGCAGAGAATTGCCGAATCCGGCCTGGAAGAAAAAATCCTCTTTCCAGGTTTCATCAAAGAGAAGGCCGATCTCTACAGGCTTGCGGATTGCTTGTTGATGCCTTCCATAGTGGAGGGTTGGAGCATCGCCAAGACCGAGGCACTGTATTTCGGTCTTCCAGTCATCCTGACAGATGTCGGGGGGGCGGCAGACGTCCTGACAGAAGACTGGATTGGCATCCTCGTCCCCAATAGCTTTGGCTCGATAACCAATGTCAAGGGTGAAAACCTGGGAATCTATACCCAGGAGACCAGAGCTGACAATCTGGATCCCCTGGTCGAGGCCATGGAAGACATGCTGGAACGAAGGGATTTTTGGAGGTCTCATGGGCCCAAGAGGAGAAAACTCGTAGAGGAAAAATACAATGTGGAACAGATGATTCGAAAGACAACCAAGACGTTCATGGAGATATTGGAACAACGATTATGATCCGTACCCCATTGAATAGTGGACTGATTTAGGCAGATGCAGGCCATCTTTTATCTTTTTTTCTCTCTCTTATTAATATGGGATGCCACGATATTTCTACTCCTCGTCGCATCCCCTTTTTTCTCAAATAGGTTGAGACGCAGAAACCACCTCCCAGATATACTCCTTCTCATACCGGCCCATAATGAAGAAATGGTTATAGGCCATACCCTTTCTTCCCTGAAGGATTGTCCTGCCAGGGTGGTGGTGATTGCTGACCATTGTACAGATCGCACCCTTGACATAGTAAAAGAGCAGGCTTCGAGGCATTTATTTTCGACAAGGGTGCCAACTCGACCAAGTCCAAGGCACTCTCGGCTGCGCTTCAGCACTACAAAAACCAGCACTGGCGATATCTGATGGTGATGGATGCAGACAACGTACTGTCGGCCAATTTCTGGCACCTGCTGCCCCATGTATTGGCATTGAGCCCAGAAGTTGTCCAGGTGGAGGTTCGGCCTTCCAACCCAGGACACTCCATGACAACCAAGATGATCACTGTAATATATGCATTCTTAAATAGGGTCATCCAAAGAGGACGTGCAGTATTTGGACTCAGTGCCAACCTGTGCGGGACAGGTATGCTGTTCAGGAAAGACATATTGGTTCACAGGGCACCTTGGACAGAAGACATGGGCCTTGTAGAGGACATCTACTACCAAATCAGGCTCTGCGAAAAGAACATACCCATCCACTGGTACGACTGCATCTGGGTCTTGGATGAAAAGCCTATTGCGCTCAAATCAGGTGTTGTCCAAGGGAGCAGATGGTTGAGAGGTCGAATGGCAATAGCAATAGAATGCATCTCGCTACTGAAGAGGAAACCCCTTTTCGCCATTTCTGTCATCTGGGCTCTATTGCCAAAACCAGTGTTTTGGCTTGCATTCATATCTGCACTCTTGAATCACATGCTTTGCCCATTTAGTTGGGAGACGATGACCCCCTTCCTCCTTTTCCCTTGGCTGGCATGGATATTTCCAAGCCTTGTCTTTAAGCCTTATCGAATAGGCCCCATTGCAGTCGTGTTCCCATTCTGGCAGATGGGCATCCAGGTGATGCATCTTATGCAGGCCATTTGGGATAGAGGCAAGGGATGGAGACACACAAGGCACTTTGGCAAAGGTCAGGATTATATTGAATAGAAAAGGAGGCTCACCTCATGATGACGCCTCCTTTTCGCCCATGTCTCTATTTCATATAGAGAAAAGGCCTTACTTTTTCTTGACGATCACATAATCCAGGGCCACGAAGGATCTGGAGATGGTAAAGAATTTAAGCGTGAGCTTGCCATCGGACACATGGACTTGTCTTGTCTTTTCTTCCCAATGACCAGGGAAGGTAGTCAGCCCAGAGAAGAAGCTCTTTCCCTCAACCTGTACACCCTGGAAGAAATAAGGAGCTGTGGCACTCCCCACACAAACGGTCACCTCGTAGTCGCCTGCGGGTACGGCAAGCTCCCACTTCATACTGCTGTTCACCTTGGCCAGGGTGTCGTGCTGCTGATCCTTTGATCTTCTGCTGTTGAGATCATAGACTTGGGGTCTCTGGCCCACCCAGCCGTAACCTGTCGAGGAGCTGTACCACTGGCCCGAATCTGCAGCAAAACCACTGGGAATCGGGGCATTGGCTGGCTGGAAGTTCACCTTGAACTCCATAGGGCCACTAACCGTATCGTCATCTCCTCCGCTGTCACCCGTAGAGCCAGAATCATCAGAACCAGTAGCCGTAATAGTTACAGTCTTGGAACGAGACAGGCCATCGTCGTCTTTTACTGTAAGCCTTACGGTATAAGAACCTGGAGACGAAAATACATGGCTGGTAACCGCACCATTGAGAGTTTCACCATCCCCAAAATCCCAATGATAGAGGACAATACTACCATCCGGATCAGAGGAACCACTACCATTGAACTGAACTTCAAAAGGTGCCTGGCCACTTCTGGTAGACGTGGAGATTACAGGGATTGGAGGTTGATTTTGATGAACGGAAACGCCTGTATCCTCACTGCGGACAATCACATAATCGAGGGCAACAAAGAACCTTAGGATATTCTTGAAGCTCAGGGTGAGTTTGCCATCTGAGACATGTACTTTTGTAGTCTTTTCCATCCACTTTCCAGCCCATGTCGTTGTGTTATAAAAAAGCCTATTTCCTTCCACATAAACACCCTGAAATAGATATTGGTTCGTAGGGCTGCCTATACAGACAGTTACCTCGTAGTCGCCTGCGGGTACGGCAAGCTCCCACTTCATACTGCTGTTCACCTTGGCCAGGGTGTCGTGCTGCTGATCCTTTGATCTTCTGCTGTTGAGATCATAGACTTGGGGTCTCTGGCCCACCCAGCCGTAACCTGTCGAGGAGCTGTACCACTGGCCCGAATCTGCAGCAAAACCACTGGGAATCGGGGCATTGGCTGGCTGGAAGTTCACCTTGAACTCCATAGGGCCACTAACCGTATCGTCATCTCCTCCGCTGTCACCCGTAGAGCCAGAATCATCAGAACCACCTGAGCCTTCATCGCCTCCAGAACCACTTGTAGACGAAGGGATGGTTATGGATATCTCATCAGAGAAATCACTCGTCTGACCTGCCAAATCAAAGGCCTTTACTGCAAAATAATAGGTCTTGCCGTCGTCCAGATTGGAGATGACATGGGAAATCTCCAGAGGGCTGTGCCGACTATCGTTGATTGTCTCGGATTGGCTGTATTGATGCGAGGCTGTGCCATAAAAGATCTTGTAACCAGCTATATCCGGCTCCTGATTTCTATTCCAGCTCAACGTGACACTGGCGGCCATGATAACCTGGGGCCCAAAAAAACAGAAGGCCACAAATAGACAAAAAATATTTAAGGGCAATTTAAAACTTTTTTTATAGGGCAAAAGTTTTAAACCTTCGCTTGCAACTGGGAGCATCGCACTCAATCCATTAATTTTTATATATTTTTTATGAAAGCAGCGGATTTTCATATCACTTCCTCCTGGTTGATGACGGTCTGTTTAGATCATTAAGAGCAACAGACATACCTGGATATGTTCGGAAGCCATTTTTTCCCCAAACAGGTCTTTAGGCTTTGAAAAAATCCATTAAACAGATTTGATGAAGTAGCTAATAGCATGCCAAAAAACCATGCAAAAATAGGCAAAAAACGCTGGTGTTAAAGGGGGTTTTACAATACGAACAGGGGGTGTGTAAAAAAACGTGAATGTATTTTCCTACAAGTGCCAAAAGATGGCTGCCCTATGGCAACATATAGGGATGGCTACCTCCGGAGGGGATATATTGGAGTTCTGCCACCAAAAGATTTGGTGATAGTCATTGGCCTAAACGAACCATCAAGTGATTAACTCTTCGATCACCTGTCTTTGTTGCCTCCTACAGAGGACTTAAGGAGATCCCCCAAGATTTGGCTATGTATCTTGTCATCAGGGGCAAGACCATTCTGCCTCTCTACGTCCTTCCAGAATGAAGGATCTTCCATATACTTATGGCAGGCCGCACATATGTCGACCCTCCTCATCTTCATCAGTTCCTTTCTATTGAAGGGGCGGGCACCATCATGGCTCGTGGCTTGGAGTTGCTTGCCATCTATAGTCACTATCTGCTCCAGTTCAAAAGGCAGAGCCAGACCATTTGCCCGGCTATCATAGATACCAGAGCCAAGGCCCAGGGCCTTGGGATTGGCATGGCAGCTCTCACACGTCCTGGCCTTTCTGCTGACCGTGTGGGGCTGGATCGGGTTTGTGGCAATTCCATACAGTCCATCATAGGTGGTAAAAACCTTATTATGTGCCCTGACCTTTCCATCTGGACCAATCTGGGTAAAGATCACCTGGCAGCCAGGGATAAACGGGGCCACCTTCCCCTCTGAATTTATTCCAAGGGCCGGCTCCTCCCATCTCAGATATGACCTGGTTTCCCTCCACTTGAAACAATCCTGTTCCCTGAATATTGCCTTTCCTGCCCTGGAGGGATCTCTAGCAACTCTATACCTCAACCAATCATGAGACGGCTCACCACAATCCTGTTGGGCATGACAACCATAGCATTGAGGCGCCCACCTGCAATGGCATGCATAACATTCAAGCCTCTTCATATGAGAGGAAAGCCCCATTGCACTTCGTGCCGAGGCCGGACCTCTTTTGATAACATCCTTGACCTGGGGGACTACATACTCTTTGCCCGTGACCGATGTGAGGACTATCTTTCCTTCCACCTGCTTCAAGGACTTCATGGGGTTTCCCCACGAGGTCTTGAGAATGCTTTGAGCATCTGGAGTGCCATGGCAGTCCTGACATTCTATCTCCACAGCCTCTTCTTTTTTGCCATAGATGTTTCCATCTCCATGACAGTCTTGTTCTGTATGACAATCAATACAATAAAGGCCCTTTTCATAATGTACATCTGGACTGAGGTGGTTGTAGTATTTCCCATGCAGCTTCTCACCGCCTTTTTGACCAGGGCGTGTAGACCAGGGAGAACCATAACCGTCTGATTCCATTGTGCCTATAAAACTTACACCCGTCCTGCCACCTCTGTTGTGACAATGGATACACTGTTCAGGGGGTATGAGCCTGGTAATCCTGTGAAATCTCGGCCTGGCAACTGGGCCATGTTTTCCAATGGCCTTGTCGGCACCTCGATATATGCCATCGTCCGCATAGGGCATATGGCAGGCAGCACAGCCACTTGCACGATAGTCTCCCGGGCGCTCAGCCCCGTAGCTATAGATGTGGCATCTCAGGCATTCCTCCCTGAGATAGTCGTCGGCAGGGCTGTTTTCCATACCATCCGGCTTGTTTGGATCAAAAGAAGGTAGGGTCTTGAGACCTGGCAATGCCCCTTTTTCCTTGGGGATAACCCCATCGTCATCCCTCACCTCGTAATTTGCATACAGGGCACTTCTGGTATTCTGGGCGGCCCAGGTATAGCGTGTGGCACTTATAATCCCTGCACTCGTGGCGTGAAGGGATTTTTGGGAACGTTCGAGTATCTGCCCGTGACACTGTCCACATGTATGCTTGGCCACCCGGTAGTCTGACGGATTCGCCCACATATCCTCGTGAGCGCCTTCCTTGGTAGGGGCATCGGGATCACCCTTGTGGCAAAAACTACACGAAAGCCCCTTCATGGACGGTTCTTCCGAGATTGACTCGATACCCCTGTGACACTCCTCGCAGCTTGAGCTCATACATACGGGGACAAAACATGAAAGGCAGAGTGTAAAGGCACATGCAAAAAGAGAGTAACGTATAATCCGAGACGACTTCTCCATCAAAGCCCCCCTTGTTTCGCCCTTACAGGCAATAAAAGATCCATCTCCACAAGGCCGTCATCATATAGGATCATAGGCTAATACATGGGATCTAAACAGACAAGGGCCTCCTGCTCCATTGATCCCGGATTATGTACTCCAAATCCTGAACTGCATAATCCAGGATCACTTATTGAATATCTATGCTATATTATGTTGTATGCAGCTATTAAGAATCCCTGTATTGGCCAAGGTTGGTATAATAAGGTCATACTATCCCATCGATAGTGATCCTGACGTGACAACTGACAATGTTCATACTCCATAACGGCAACCGGATCGAGATCCTAGCCCAGAAACTCTCAGAGGTAATGGCAGGCTATGAGGCCCCTCCCCTCTTACCAAGGACCATAGTCGTAAACAACCCGGGTATGGCAAGATGGCTGTCTTTCAAGCTGGCCTCCATTGATTCGATATGTGCCAACGTGAACTTTCCCATGCCTGCCGCCTTTATCGGCCAGATCACGAAAAGGCTTCTCCCTGAAGAAGGGCATTACCCTGCCTTGGACAGGGAACAGCTTTCGTGGCTGATCCTGGGCGCCCTCCCAAGGTGGCTCCCATCCACATCCGTTATGCTTCCTGGACATCTAAGGATTATTGCAGACAGCAGGCCTGGTGAAGCAAGCAAAGAGCTCTATGGCTTGGCCCAGCGCCTGGGGCAACTTTTTGAAAAATATCTGACCTATCGTCCAGACATGCTGCTTGCCTGGGAACAAGGAGATGACTCCAGCGTTGTACCACTGAGAAAAGAAGACAGATGGCAGCCTTCCCTCTGGCGTTTTGTCACCACTTCTTTCAAATACAGTCACAGGGCCAGGTTATTGAAAAACCTGACAGACATGTTGGATCACCCCTTGGTGGATACGATGTTTCCATGTCCTGTGGCACTATTTGGGATCTCTCACCTTCCACCTGTCTATCTGGAACTTTTTTTTCAACTGGCAAAACACATTGATGTGCATCTATTTGTACTCAATCCATGCAGCACATTCTGGGAAGACATAAAGAGCCCTAAGAGGAAAAAGAAGATGGAATACCTTGTGGGACATGATCCTCTGACCAGTTTTCATCCCCTGCTCGAATCCCTGGGCACGGTTGGCAAAGACTTCCTCCATGCCCTCTATGAACGCCTCTTTGAACCAGGGATAGAAAGTGATGCAAAGGACTATTTCCATATCCCCCAAGGCGGTTCATTGCTGTCATGGCTACAGGCAGGTATTCTCAGAGGAGAGGAACTCAAAAGGCCTGCCTTCGAGATGACTGCGGATGACCACTCCATACAGATACACAGTTGCCACAGCCCGTTGAGGGAGGTAGAGGTACTCCATGACCAATTGCTGGACATGTTTGAAAACCTTTCGGATCTCCACCCTCATGAGGTCCTGGTTATGGCACCAGATATCCAAAAGTATGCACCTTTCATAGAGGCGGTCTTTGGTGCTCATCCCACGGATTCCAAAAGAACGATCCCTTGGGCTATTACAGACCTGCCAGAAGACAAACGAAACCCCCTGATTACCACCTTTTTGAAGATATTGGATCTTTCAAACTTGCCAGTCACTGCCCCTGCCTTAATGGACATACTGGAATATCCATGCACAGCAAGGAGGTTTGGACTGGATGAAGAGGGCCTGGACCTGGTAAGGGAATTGGTGGCTGAAAGCGGCATAAGACGAGAGCTGGGCTTTGACGAAGCGAGGCAGAATTCCTGGAGGTTCGGCCTGGATCGGCTCTTGGGCAGTTATTCATATTCTGGGAAGTCACTTCTGTGGTCGATCTTACCCTTTGAAACACCTGTTGAGGGGGATATTGCCCGAGCAGTCGGCTGTCTATCCTTTTTTGTCTCAAAGATCCGCTCCTTTTTGGATGAGACGTCCAAGGAGCGTTCTCCTATGGAGTGGCAAGAGCTTATCGTAAACCTGGTGGAGACCTTCTTTTTACCTGAGGAACCAGATGAGAAACAGGCCGTTGTACTCATCATGGATACGGCTGCGCACCTGCGGGATCTCAGTGAACAGGCCCATATCGAATTCCTGGATCTGGAAATCGTAAGACAATTTCTACACGATCGACTAAATCGCCCTGCTGGTGCAAGAAATTTCATCTCTGGCAAGGTCACATTCTCAAGCCTCGTACCCATGCGCTCCATACCAGCGAGGATTATCTGTCTCCTGGGCATGAATGACACGGACTTCCCGCGAAGACGACCTGCCACCAACTTTGATCTTGTGGAAAGACATCCCCGCCCTGGTGACAAGTTCCCAAGGGATGAGGATAGATATCTCTTCTTGGAGACCATTCTTTCTGCCAGGGATTGTCTATATATCAGTTATGTAGGAAGGAGTCAGAAGGACAATACACTCATGCTGCCCTCTGGTGTCATAAGTGAACTCTTGGATTTTCTGGAACAAAACATACAAGGACCAAACGGTGAAGGAATCCATAAGAACCTGGTTACAGAACATCCCCTGATGCCATTTAGCGCTGCCTACTCAAGACAAGAACAACCCAGACTCTTCACCTATGCCGACGAATGGTGCCGACCAAGATGTGATGAAAAAGATGGGCAGGATACCTATTGGATCACACCTTTTTGGGGTGAAGAGATAGATATGGGACAGGAAGACCCAGACAGGATCGAGCTTTCCCAACTCGTTTATTTCTTTTCCCACCCAGCCAGGTTCTTCCTGTCAAAACGCCTGGGCATCGACCTGGCTTTCCAAAATGCGGTCCTTTTGGCAGATGAACCCTTTTCCTTCAGCGCATTAGACCATTATATGCAGACCAACGAGATCATCCAACTCCTCATGGACAGGGGAAAACAAGCCCTTGAGGAACAATACCTCAGGCTGAGAGGCAAAGGGCTTTTGCCCTTCCCCCCTTTTGACCAGTTGTCATTCGGCCAGATAGTAAATAGTGCAATAAAGATTCTACCTCACCTCGAGCGAGTTGGCATACATTCTTCTGCCTCGGCTGTGGATATCCATATTGGCGACATCAGGCTCACAGGCTCCATTTGGACATCTAAGCAACATGGCGCTGTCTCCTTCCGTGCAGCCAAGATCAAGGCGTCGGACAGGGTATCTCTTTGGATCAAACACCTGGTTGCCACCTTGAATACTGGACATGAAGTGGAAAGCATCCATGTCGGTTCTGATGGTCACTCCATAGAATTGGCAGGCCTGGACCAGAATGAGGCCAATGATTGCCTCTCGAAACTGCTGGATATTTTTCTCCAGGGCATCAAAAGGCCGTTACCCTTCATACCAGAGCCCTCTTTTGTATTTGCCAAAAACTACTTGACACTCATGAATAAACACGATGAGGGCACTGCCATATCAAAAGCCACAGCCCTTGCTGAAAAACAGTTTCAGAAAGGCACCTACAGAAACGGAAAGAGCCTCCACGATCGCTGGTTGGAGGTAGCGTTCAGGGGCAGACGGGTCTTTGACAGAGAATTCCAAGAGCTTGCCCTCTCCGTCTTTGAACCACTGATTGAAAAGAGCAAGGAGAAGCGTACGTGAACGAGTTGGTTCCCCTGGAGATGGAGCTTTCTGGGCATACCCTCATAGAGGCGAGTGCAGGTACAGGAAAGACCTACACCATCACATCCCTCTTCCTGAGGCTCATCCTTGAACAGGGTCTCGAAGTAAGTCAGATCTTGATAGTCACCTTTACCAAGGCTGCCACCGAGGATTTGAAGGACAGGGTTAGACATAGGCTGAAAATAGCCCTTGACCATGCCAGAGGGGATGCCTGTAAGGATGACTTCGTGGCCTCTCTACTGGAGAGATCAGCCAGGCTTCACGGAAAGAAAAAGATAAGAATACTAATAGAACGTGCTATCATCAGCCTTGACGAAGCGGCCATCTTCACCATCCATGGATTCTGCCAGAGGATGCTGAGCGATTATGCCTTTGAGACCGAGACATCCTTTGACATGGAGCTTATACCTTCCCATGAAGACCTGCTCCTCGAGGCAGCACGCCAGTTTTGGAGACAGGAATTTTACGGTGCCGATCCCTGGCTGGCAAAAGCCATAATCTCCCTGTTCCCAGGACCGGGACAAATGCTCCAAACACTTCGTCCACTGCTGGGCCTCGAACCCGTCATGATAGAGCCCAAGGCAGACCTGGGGAAATGCCTTGAGAACAAGACTGTTTTGGATGCCCTCTTCCTGGAACTGAAGACGATGTGGACTAACAAGCGAAGGCAAATTGTCTCTTTACTCGAGGACGACAATAGCCTTGTCAGGAGAAGGGCCGTCCTCAAGAAAAAAGGCATTATCGAGGCAGCCAAGGCCTTGGACGAATTCTTCGAGCAAGAAGAGATAGATCTCTTTTCCCTCTGGGATCTGAAACAGATGCCATTTTCCCAGCGACTTCTGGAAAATTGCCTCAAAAAAGGCTACAGCACTCCACCCTGCCACCCATTTTTCAAAAAATGGGACACCCTGATAGAGACCCATGACACCTGGTGGACATACATGAAAGCAGCCCTCCTGGAAAGGGCTTCTAACAAGATTAGACAGATATGCACTGGGATAAAACAACGCCTGGGGCTATTTGCCTTCGATGATCTGCTTGTCAAGATGGACAAGGCCCTGTGCTCACCAAACGGCCCAAGGCTGGCCGCCATGCTGAGGAAGCGGTTCAAGGTCGCCATGATCGACGAGTTTCAGGACACCGACCAGGTACAATACCGTATATTTGAAAAGATCTATCCATCGAGCCAGCATGACCTCCTCATAATGATCGGTGACCCAAAACAATCCATATACGCCTTCAGGGGGGCTGATATCTTTACCTATCTGAATGCTAGATCCAAGGTAGGAGAGGAAAGACGATTTGGTCTTGCCAAGAACTGGCGTTCTTCTCCAGGGCTGGTAGAGGCAGTAAATTTTCTCTTTACCAGGAGGAAATATCCCTTTGTATTCGAGGCAATCCCCTATCACGAGGTCAAAAGCCGAGATCCCAGACTGCCATTTCTCCAAGATCCAGACCTGTCAGGAGATCTCATAATATGGAAACCGGATGAGGATTCCAAGAATAATACCTCCCATGCCTCGATGAATAAATCAGAGGCAAGGCGTGTACTTTCTGATGGATGTGCAGGAGAAATAGCCAGACTCTTGGCAGGTGGAGCACAAGGACGCATCCTGATAAAAGACCCCTCTGGTAAAAGCCACCCTGTCAGATCAAGTGACATAGCAATACTTGTCAGGAACCGTACCCAGGCAGAGGTGATGAGAAATGCCCTTTCCAAGGCTGGTATATCCTGTGTCTATCATGCAAACCAAAGCGTTTTCTCAACAGATGAGGCATGGGAATTCCTCATGGTATTGAGGGCTGCTGCCACCCCTGGCGACCTATCGGCCGTATCGACAGCCCTTGCCACTGATGCCATGGGCTGGAACGCCAAAGAGATAGCTGCACTGCGTGAGCACCCTGAGAAGTGGGAAGATATCTCATCGGCCTTCTTTGAACTTCGTTCCCTTTGGCTCAGAAGAGGGGTCTTGGTCATGTTCAGACAAATGATTCACCAGTTGGGCATAGCCCACCGCCTGCTTCAGCTACCTGGAGGAGAAAGAAGGCTCACTAACTGGTTCCAACTCGCTGAACTGCTCGACGAAAAAAGACCAGAGGTCTCTGGTATCGAGGCAGAACTATCTTGGCTTGCCAACCAGATCGAACTTGGAGGTTCTGATGAGGAAGGGCAACAGATGAGGCTGGAAAGCGACAGGCAGCTCGTCACCATCATGACGATCCACAGGAGTAAGGGCCTGGAATTTCCAATCGTCTTTGTACCATTCATCTGGGATAGTAGCTCAGGTGCAAATCGCCAGAATCTATTGCAATACTTTGATGAAAAACAAGGCTGCTATGTCATCAGGACCGACCATGGACAAATGAGAAGTGAAATGGAACGCCAACGTTTGGCCGAGGAAACCAGGCTCCTGTATGTTGCCCTCACAAGGGCAGTGGTTCGTTGTTACATCTCCTGGGGCAGATTCAAGAGCAGTGAAAATTCCGCCTTATATTACTTGCTCCAGGGATACGAAATAGAAGGACCTGAAAGGTGCCCGGCCTCGAACATCACCCCCATCCCTGGACCTGTGGAGAAGGAAATTCGTACAGATGATGATACCACCCTGCTATACGAGGTCAGACAGGTGACAAGGAGGGTCAGACAACGATTCGGGGTAGAAAGCTTTTCCTCCCTGTCCATGGAGGAGCAAGGAGATGACAGCCTTTATCACTTTCAGAAAGGCCCTGAGCCATTGGAGGGCCATGGTAAAGACATCTTTTCTTTTCCAAGGGGGGCTCTACCAGGCAACTGCATACACAAGATCCTGGAAAATGTAGATTTTTCCCATGACGATTCGGAAGCCATACTGGGGAAATGCCGTCTCGCCCTTGCCGAATGGGGGCTTGATCCCACCTGGGACCATGTCCTTTTGGAAATGGTCGAAAATGTCACCGGCACCCAGATCCTCCCCGATATCAGACTAAAGGCCATCCCGCCGGACCAAATGGTGAAAGAGATGGAGTTCTCTTCATTTTTCAGTAGTATAATCGATGTACCGTCTTCCCTCCGACAGGCCTTGGACAGATATGAATCAGGTATAATCAGGGGGTTTGTGGACCTGTTGTTTGCGCATGATGGACTCTACTATGTGGCAGATTACAAGAGCAACTACCTTGGAGACAAGCTTCAGGATTACAGGATAGAGAAACTGCGACAGGCCATGACGATCCATGACTACCATCTCCAGGCAGAGATATACGCATTGGCACTTCACAGGCTCCTTTCCAAGACCATGGCCGATTACAGATTCAACCAGCACTTTGGTGGCGTAGTCTATCTGTTCGTAAGGGGTATCCATCCATCCTCCAACGGTAAAACAGGGGTACTTTTCATACCAAGAGAAGAAATTGGCAAAAGATTGGGGCTCTGTTGATGAGTAAGGAGCTATTTGAACGACTTGAAAAGGCTGTCCGGGATGGGGACATGGAACCCCTAGATCTCGAGTTCGCCAAATTCCTCGAGCGCTTGGACCCCAAGGCCTCTGATCACGTCATCCTTGCAGGGTGTTTGGCAAGCCATGCAGTCAGCCGTTCCAGTACATGTATCGACTTTGGGCAACCAATAGAGACAGGCTGTGGATGGCTGGAATGGGCCAGAGAGATGATCAGTGCTATCTCCCTGGACGAATTGAGAGAATGCATTGCCTCGTCTCCCCTTGTGGCTCACCCCACTGAGCAGATACCCGCCCCCTTGATATTCGAAGACGGAAGAAGGCTTTATCTACAGCGTTATCATAGATACGAAACCATCCTGGCATCTTGTCTTTCCAGGCTTGCCAGCAGGGATTACGTCTTGAAAACCGGACAGATCGAAGATGTACGAAAGGTCCTTTCCTGGTTTTTCAAGGGACAGGATAAGTGCGACTGGCAACGGGTCGCCGTGGCCACAGCCGTATTGAAAGGGCTTTGTATAGTCTCTGGAGGACCAGGCACGGGTAAAACCAGGACAGTGGCAGCGATCATTGCCGGGCTAAAAGCGGCCTGGAGAGAAAATGCCATAGCGGTGGCAGCCCCCACGGGCAAGGCGGCAACCAGACTCAGAGACTCTATTCACGCTGTCCTTTCGGCAACCGGCCTCCTCTACGAAATGGATCTGATCCAGGAGACCTATACCTTGCATAGGCTACTTGGAGCCGACGCCAGGGGCAGATTCCGCTACGGTCCAGGCTATCCCCTACCCTATGATACAATTATAGTGGATGAGGCATCCATGGTGGACCTGCCCATGATGAGCAAGCTTGTATCTGCCCTAAGTCCAGATGCTCGCCTGATCCTCCTTGGAGACAAGGATCAACTCGCCTCTGTAGAAGCAGGAAATGTACTAAGCGATATCTGCTCTTTTTCCAGATCCTTCCATTACTCTGCCGGGCATGCAAGCTCCATCCTGGAATTGAGTGGAGATAACCTGCCACTTCCTCAGGTCGATTCCTTCCCGCTGAGAGACTGTATTGTCGAACTGAAAAAAAACTTTCGTTTCGACAGCAAAAGTCCCATCTCGGAAGTGGCAAAGGCCATCTCTGCAGGAGATCACGAAAAACTCATTGAGATCCTTATAGATAGAGACATCCCGTATGCACGCCTCATGGAACCCAGCAATACCCACCTTTCTTCCCTCCTGGCCGAGAGATCCAACCAGCATTTCCTTCCCTGTATAAAGGCAGCATCCCCTTTGACAGGCCTTGACAGACTACAAGACTTCAGGATCCTTTGCGCCCACCGAACAGGCCTCCACGGTACCAACATGGTAAACAAGACCATATCTCACCTGCTCTTGAGACAAAGATCACTCCCTGGTGGCACACGTTTTTTCCAGGGCCAGCCATTGATAATACTCAAAAACAGCTACAGATATGCCATCTTCAATGGAGACATCTGTATAGTGTGGCCTGATACAACTGGAAAGATGAGGGCCTGGTTCCAATTACAGGCAGACACGTGCCGCCACCTGCCCCTCAATACCCTGCCAGAGCACGACACAGCCTTTGCCATCACCGTACACAAAAGTCAGGGCTCGGAATTCGATAGGATTTTTCTAGTCTTGCCTGATGAGGACTCCCCTCTTCTCACGAGAGAGCTCCTTTACACCGCGGTCACGAGGGCCAGAGAAGGTGTTGAGATTTGGGGCACGAAAGACGCCTTGAAAAAAGCGGTCTCCCAAAGGGTGAAACGATCTACTGGCCTCAGGGCCAAGCTATTCCAGGACCGACAACAACCCTCTCATGAAGACCAGGCAATCACTCCCCCTGTTGGGCCCTCTTCAACATAGAGACGAACTCCTTCATGAAAAATGGTATGTCAGCCGGCTCCCTGGAGGTGACCAGATTTCCATCGATCACCACGGGCACGTTTTCATAGATTGCCCCTGCAGCCTTTATGTCCTCGGCCACCCTCCAGTAACATGTTGCCTTTCGGCCACTTAGCACACCTGCCTTGGCAAGGATCAATGGTCCATGACATATGGCAGCCATAGGCCTTTTGTCGCGATCAAAGGCCTGGACGATCTTTTGCACCTCTGCTGAATATTTCAATTTGTCTGGTGCCTTCCCTCCTGGCAGATACAGGGCATCGAATGCCGATGGTTCCACCTCGTCAAAAGAGAGGTTCGCACTGACTACATAGCCCTTCTTTCCCTTAACCTGTCCCCATTCCGGGGCAGTTATATCCACTTCGAATCCCTCTTCCTTTAATCTATACATTGGACACAGAAGCTCCGAATCTTCAAAGCCATCTGCCGTCACGAGCAAGACCTTCATCTCTTCACCTCCTGTAGGTATTTTGTTTCGAGAAACCTGACAATAGTCATATAGGTAGAGATAGGAACGATAAGGAAGAAAAGCAAGCAGGATGTCCCTCATCGATCCATCTATAGTTAGGAGGGCTCCTGAGGGATTGCCAATTCTCCGGCGAGTTATTAGTTTAATTCATGACAAAAAAACAGGAGGTGTTTATACATGCCCAAGATTTCCTCTATGTTGCTCATCTTTTTCTGTCTATTTCTCATGGCTGCATGTGCTTCACAAAGTGGTTGGACCCCTACCGTCGATACATCTGCACCAGGGCCATATCAAAGCCAACCCTATCCTCAGCAGTATCCAGCACAGGCGAGGCGACCTGTACCCCAACCACCACCAGCACAGTATCCGCCACCGCCTCCTCCAGCTCCTGCTGCTACCAGGGCCCCTGCAGTAGCACCAGCCCCAGCTCCCGCTGCCCCTCCTCCACAGCGGAGTTATACCCAAGACCTTACTGAATGCAAGATGCTGGCACAGCGGGTCTCTGGATATACTCCAGGAGAGACCATCAAAGGGGGGCTTATAGGTGGAGCAATTGGAGCTGCTGCTGGTGCTGCAATTGGAGCTGCCACTGGCAATGCTGGAAAGGGCGCTGCAATTGGGGCAGCAGCCGGCGGTATTGGTGGAGGTGCCTATAAAGGAATAGAGGCTGAAAGGAAATATAAACAGGCCTACATAAATTGCATGAGAAACAGGGGATGGAATGTAGTAAACCCGTGACCCCGGATCATGCAGATCACAAGCTTGCCCACATGCAAAGGAATTATTCTTTTTCAGGCGTTTGAAGTGCACAATATGGAATGAGTGATTTCCACCCCCCACCCTATGGGGGTTGATAGAAGGCGTGTCTCCAATCCCAAGATTGACAGACGCGCCTTTTTTCATCCCGGCTTATGACAGGGACACCCCTTCTGCCTTGCATCTCAGGGCAGGCTTGCATCCATATTTCGGATCACCGTCTCCATCCTTTTTCCCCTTACCACAGAGTTGTTCTGGATAGCATGACAAAAAAATTATTTCTTTTCATATTCATTGATATAATGTTACCAAGAGAAATACCATAGAAAAACGAGACACGCTGGAGGAGGCTGCCATGACTGGAACCTATGCTGGCAAGATACTTAGAATCGACTTGGCCACGGGCCAGACGGACACTGAAAGGTTAAGCACAGAGATCCTTAGGCGTTTCATAGGGGGAAGAGGGCTGGGCACCTATCTCCTGAACGGGATGATAGACAAGGGGACTGAGCCTCTGGGCCCGGAAAACCCCCTGATCTTTGCAACCGGCCCTCTAAGTGGCACTGCTGCCCCTACGGGAGGCCGTTACATGGCCATCTGCCGCAGTCCCTTGACAGGATTGGTGGCCTGCTCCAACTCCGGCGGTTCTTTTGGGGCCGAGTTAAAAATGGCGGGCTGGGATCTACTCATTATCCAGGGAAAGGCTGAAACCCCTGTCTATGTCTTTGTGGATCAACAAGGGGCCCATATCGAATCGGCCAGCCACCTATGGGGCAAAGACACCCATGAAACCACAGATCTGATCTTGAAAGAGACTGGAGAGGGTAAGGCCAAGATCGCCTGCATTGGACCAGCCGGTGAATGCCTTGTGCGTTTTGCCTGTATAATCAATGAAAAACACCGGGCTGCTGGGCGTTCTGGTGTAGGCGCTGTCATGGGATCGAAAAACCTGAAGGCAGTAGTGGTAAAGGGGGAACAAAGGCCCCAAGCACCGGACAAGGACAAGTTCATGGAGATCATAAGGGCAAAGGTGGAAAAATTGAACAAAGACCCCATCACAGCAGACGCCCTGCCAAGACTGGGGACAAAGGTCTTGGACAACATCATCAATGACGTAGGGGCCTATCCAACCAGGAATTTTCAGGAAGGTACATTTGATGGAACGAGTGAAATAGCAGGGGAAGCCCTAATCTCCAAGGGTTATCTCAAGAAAAACCGTGGCTGCTGGGCATGCCCTATAAAATGTGGACGGGTGACCGAAACCCCTACAGGGAACAAGGGAGAAGGACCAGAATATGAAACCAGCTGGGCCATGGGGGCATGCATGGGCATAAAAGACCTGGCAGTTATCACAGAGGCAAATTACATCTGTAACCGTCTGGGGATGGATACCATCTCCTGTGGTGTAACCTTGGCATGCGCCATGGAGCTATATGAGAAGGGCCTGATAAAAAAAGACGATCTCCAGGGAGGGCCAGAGCTCAACTTTGGCAGTACCGAATCCCTATTGTTCTATACCCATGCCACTGGCATGGGCAAAGGTTTTGGCACAAGACTCGGCCAAGGTTCCGCAAGGTTGGCAATGGAATACGGTGCTCCAGAGGTCTCCATGTCGGTAAAAGGACAGGAACTGCCAGCCTATGACCCAAGGGGGGTTCAAGGCCAAGGCCTTTCTTATGCCACATCCAACAGAGGTGGCTGCCACGTTAGGGCCTATCTCATATCGCCTGAGGTCCTTGGTGTACCAGAAAAACTCGACCCACAGGCCACTGAGGGCAAGGCCAAGTGGGTGAAGATCTTTCAGGACCTGACTGCTGTGATAGACTCCAGCGGCCTTTGCCTTTTCAGTTCATTTGTCTTGGTGGCCGATGACTACCGGGACCTTCTTTCTGCCTCGACAGGTTTCGATTACACCACAGAAGAGATGATGGAGTGTGGAGAAAGGATCTGGAACCTGGAAAGGCTATTGAATCTCAAGCTCGGTATGGACCCGGGCCAAGACACCCTTCCCGAAAGGTTGCTCAAGACCCCACTACCAAAAGGGCCCAAAAAGGGAAACGTTGTGAGATTGGAGGAGATGTTACCTGAATACTACTCTATCAGGGGTTGGGACAAGGAAGGACGGCCCATGCAGACACTATTGAAGCAGCTTGGATTGACGAGTTGAGTCTTTTCATCTGAAAATGGCAGGCCCGTCTTCGGTGGCGGACCTGCCTCGAACATCCAAGAAAGTCTTCTTTAAGGCCTCATTTCAATACCTTGACAACCCAGGAGATTCAGTGAAATTGTAAGCCATTTAGGCTTGAACTGCGAAACATTTATGGCAGCTCGTGGAGTACCTTTCGGGTGAATCGGGGGAAATGCCCACAAACACGCAATTCTTTTCCCTTCCTCATACAGTGACTGTTCTTGGACAACCCCTACTGGTCATAGAAACCAAACAGCAACTGACATTGTCATTACCCAGTGAGTTTATAGATAAAATTTCTGAATGGTGATTCAGAAAAACAACCACTCTCAGGCCACATCACATCTTGTCACAGTAAAAGATCGTCTCGCAACAATTCCAGCTTAAAAAAAATCATGAGCAATTTTTTGCATACAAACCCATATTCTCCTTGGATGCTCCACTGCTTGTCGTAAAAAGAAAAAACTAACATTATCCTTAGAGTGTGAGTTTATATACAAATTTTCTGAATGGAAATTCAGAAAAATGTTTGAAAACGATTGAGAAAAAAGGTATAAATATACAGCTTGTGTATCTTTTATTTAGGAGAAGGAGGAACAGATCATGTCCAATTCGATGGAAGTATTGACGGCCTGGATCGAACCACGCATAAACACTGGCATGGTGTTGCTTGGTTTCGCCCTTTTGGCAGTTGTGGCTGGCGTCCTTGCCCTTGGCGTTTATGGTTTTATCTATGGCCACGCACATATTTATGGGGTAACAAGGGAGGTCCCCTGGGGCATTCTGATCTCTAACTACGCCTCTTTTGCCATCATATCCACCGGACTGGTTCTAATAGCGGCCATCAGTCATGCCTTTGGAGGCAATCCCATGGCTCCTGTTGCCAACAGAGCCGTATATCTATCTATCATCACGATCTTTTCTGCTTTCTTGTCCATAGGCGTTGAACTCGAAAGCCCTCACAGGATGCTCATCTATAATATCATTTCACCTAATCTGACCTCAAACATCTGGTGGATGGGAACCCTTTACGGTGCAGCAGTGGGTTGCATGTTGGTTGAATTCTTTGGGATCATAAGCCAGAAATGGCGACTTGCCCTCTATGTAGGCGTACTTGGTGCCTTTGCTGAGATTGGAGCCAATTCTAACTTGGGGGCCGTCTTTGGGACCTTGGCCTCCAGGCCTTTTTGGCATGGTGCCCAATTGCCCGTATTCTTCCTTTGTTCTGCTGTGATGAGTGGTGCCGCCTGTATAATACTCCTCACCCATATAGCCTATATCATCCGTGGGGAAAAGATGGATCAGAAAAACTTCATAGCCCTGAAAACAGTAGCGAAGGTCCTGGCCCTTACACTTTTCCTCATTGCAATTGCCACCGCATGGAAATTCATCATCATGTTCACAGGAGATGAAGGAGCCAGGCTTGCAGCCCTCAATCTCCTGAAAGGTCCTCTCTCTACCAATTTCTGGGTCTTTGAAACTGTCATTGGCATCATAATACCGCTCTTGTTGTTGGTGGGCACCCAGGTAAACAATCTTGCCGCCATGTCGGCTGCATCTCTCATGGCCCTCATTGGTGGTTTTTTCCAGCGCTACGATCTGGTGGTCGCAGGCCAATCCGTTCCCGTATTCTACGGTTGGGACAACCTGCCAAGCTTTATGCCATATACCCCTTCACCTGCAGAATTCTTTGTCGTCTTCGGTTCTATCTGCCTAACCCTGGGAGGCTTTCTCCTGGGAGAGCGTTTCTTTGGAAAGGTGTTTTCAATCAGCGAACATTAAATTTTTATCCATCTCCCCGGCCCTGAGTACACCCTGGGCTGGGGAGACATCGTTGAATCCTGCCCTTTTTGTCTCACCAAAACTTCTTTCTCGGATTATTTGCAGATAGGCCAGATCTGTCCTAATATCTAAGGCCAGTCTTCCAACAAAAACCGTAAGGATTGATCTCTACCCCATGCTCTCCGAACTGTTATTGGAAAACTTCATACTTGTACAGCAGGCTGTCTTTTCCTTTGGCCCTGGGCTCAATGTGATTACTGGGCCAACAGGTGCAGGAAAATCACTCTTCGTCAAGGCACTCAAACTCCTTCTCGGTGAAAGGGCTGATGCATCTGTAATAAGGGCTGGATCAGAGCAGGCTATAATACAAGGCATCTTCTTTATCTCGAAAGATCTACAAAAGACCCTGGACCATCTTGGTGTAGAGGCAGAATCTGAACTCATCATAAGAAGAATCATTCATGCCAAGGGCAAGAGTAGGATATTCGTAAATGGAGCACTCTTTACACTTCAACAACTAAGGACCATCACCAGTGATCTCGTGAGTATAGCGAGCCAACACGAATACCAAAATCTCCTCAAGAGGCAGAAACAATTGGAGATGCTCGATACATTTGGAGGCCTTCAAGAAGAACGTTCCAGCCTTGCGTCATTCTATGAGGAAACTGTCGAGCTGAGACGAAAGGCCGAAAGACTCAGGGAGCGATACAAGACAAGAGAAGACGAGATAGAAAGAATTCGCAGACAGATACAGCTCATCGATGAAATAGATCCCAAAGAGGGAGAGGAAGAAGAACTGAAAGACCAACTAAGCCTGCTTCGATCATCAAGCAGACTGAGACAACTTGGAGATGAGATATATTCGAGGCTCTATGGAGCCAGGGGAAGCATCACAGAAGAGCTCTCTTTATGTAGGACAGACATGGAGAAAATGACAGAGATCGACCCATCCCTCCAATCTCACAGGGAATTGTTGGATTCTCTGAGCTTTCAGGCAGAGGACCTCGCTATTTCACTAAGGGATTATCTCCACGGATTACCCGTTGACACCACCAGATTGGACACCATGGAGGAAAGACTCTTCAGGCTTCAAAGACTGAAAAAAAGATTTGGCCCCGAGATCAGTGACGTACTCCAACATAGACAGGTCCTGGAAAGAGAACTGGATACGTACCTACAAATCGAACAAGAAATGCTTGACCTGGCAGAAAAGCTCCAACATGCAGAAACCAGGCTCGAACAACTGGCACAAGGACTCAGCACCAAAAGACACGAGGCATCCAAGGCAATGGAACAGGCTGTCAAGAAAGAGCTATCGGAGCTCGATCTGGGAAAAGCGGCATTCGAGATACATATCCACACCCCCTCTCCTATTGTCGCAAAATCAGTTGGGCCAACGGGTGCAGACAAGGTAGAATTCACATTTTCTGCCAATCCAGGCCAGCCCCTCAGATCCCTTGCAAAGGTAGCCTCTGGCGGAGAACTTTCAAGGATCCTCCTTGCCCTCAAGATAGTAACAGGGGAAAGGCGCCTTGAAGAAACCATGCTATTCGACGAAATAGATGCTGGCCTCGGGGGTGAAATAGCAGAGAATGTAGGGAAAAAATTGAGACAGATGGGGGAAAACTATCAGGTCATAGCCATAACCCACTTTCCCCAGATTGCCGCAATGGGCCAGCTTCACCTGGTAGTGGAAAAACACGACAGAGAGGGTACAACTGTTACACAGGTCAGAGAGCTTTCTGCTACGGATAGGCTGGATGAAATCGTAAGGATGCTTGGAGGAGAAACGGATACGGCTCGAAAATATGCAAACGAACTGCTTAGTACTGTTTTCAGGAGGTCTTGATAGCATACTGGCCTGTAAGGTGCTCGAAGAACAAGGCATCAGGCCCATAGCCCTCCAGTTCGTCAGCCCTTTTTTTGGTCATGAACTCCTTGGCTCAAGGGATACGTATTGTGAAAAGACAGGCCAAAAATATGGGTTAGAGATCCACTTGATCGATATAACAGAAGAATTCTTGAAAATGGTGATTGACCCGCCCCATGGATATGGACGCTATCTCAATCCTTGTATAGACTGCAAGATCCTCATGGTCAAGAAGGCACTCTCTGTCATGAAAGACTTTGGTGCCACTTTCATAGCCACGGGAGAGGTGGTGGGGCAACGCCCCATGTCCCAAAGAAAAGATACTCTCAGGATAATAGAAAGACAGAGCGGGGCTGAAGGGCTACTGCTGAGACCTCTTTCCGCCCGTTACCTGCCAAGGACCCTGGTCGAGAAGAAGGGCATTGTAAGGAGGGAACTCCTGCCTGCTATTTCAGGTCGAGGCAGAAAGCAACAGATGAAGCTTGCCGGCAGATACAATATCCATGGATATCCTGCTCCTGCCGGGGGCTGTGTATTGACTGACCCCATACTTTCTGAAAGGTTCAAAAAGATATTCGAGACCTGGCCAAACTTCACCAAGGTCGATTGCATTGCTGCCCAAACAGGCAGGCATTTTTTACTCAATGACAAAAGCTGGGTGATGGTGGGCAGAAAACATGCGGAAAATCTCAGGTTAGAAAGCCTCAGCCTCCCATCTGACATCCTCATCAAACCTGCTCAGGTCCCTGGTCCCTCTTGTATCTTACGTTATCCATCTTCCCATCAGGCCATCGAGATCGCGGGCAGTATCTGCGCCAGGTATTGTAAACATGATCAAAGACTGCCTTTCAAGGCCTTGATCCTGAGCCAATGCGACAACCTCTCGAAGACTATACTGGTGAAGAGGCCAGCCACAGATCAGGAATTGAAAAAATGGAGATTTTAAAGGACTTTCTTGACATTATCTGAACTAAAAGGCATCCTACAGGACATTTGATCTTGTTCAGTCTCGATTTCCGACACGGTATGACACTGGGCAAGGCCCCCATACAACTACCAATGTTTCGGTATACAAAAAAAGGCCGAACCCTGATGAAAATTTTTGCATTGAGAGGAGAAATCCCAAAACGATGTTGGACATAATAAGGAAAAATGCAGCGTCCTGGCTAATGAAATTCATACTTGGGGCCATTGTAGTGGTCTTCATATTCTGGGGGGTGGGCACTTTCAGGTCCCAACGCCTCGACATCATGGCCAAGGTAAATGGCCAGAAGATTCTCGTTGAGGACTATCAGAAGACATATAACAATACCATCGATCGATTGCGTCGAATGTACGGGGGCACGTTATCTGAAGCCGTCCTCAAACAGATGAACATCAAACAGCAGGTCTTGAACCAGCTCATCGATGCCGCATTGATCAAACAGGCAGCAGAAAAAATGGGCGTATTGGTGACAGACAAGGAGATCCAACAGGTAATCCTCAGCGTCCCTGCATTCAAACAAAACGGCGTCTTCGACCAGCGACTCTATCAGGCTGCCCTGAGAAATGCAGGCATGAAACCGGTAGATTTCGAGGAGAATGTCAGACAGGAGATGTATCTGAGAAAGGTACAAGCACTCCTGACTGCTGGCATATTCGTCCCGGACTCAGAGGCGAGACAACACTATCTCTATGAAAACGCAGAGATAAATATCGAATTTCTGAGAATAGATGCATCAAGCTGTGTCTCTTCCGTCAATGCCACCGATACGAGACTCGAGAATTGGTTTCAGAAGCACAAAGAGGAATTCAAGACGGATCCCCAGATCAAGCTCCGCTACATCCTTTTCTCCAGAAAGGCCGCAGCAAAAGGGGTTAATGCCACTGATACAGAAATAAAGGCTTACTTTCAGGAACACAAGGCAGAATTTCATGTTCCAGAGATGAGAAAGGCAAGCCACATACTTCTAAAGATTCCCCAGGACGCAAATGCAACCAAGGTCCAAGAAGTAAAGAAAAGAGCTGAAGAGATCATCAAAAAATTGAAAGCAGGGGCATCTTTCAGTGCAATGGCCAAAAAGTTCTCCCAAGATCCTGCAACGGCAGCCAAGGGGGGGGAACTCGGCTTCTTCAAAAAAGGTATGATGGTAAAACCCTTCGATGAAAAGGTCTTTTCCATGAAAGAGGGCCAGATTAGTAAACCTGTGAGGACTAGGTTTGGGTTTCATATCATCAAACTCGAAAAGATAAAACCTGCCAGGGACAAGGGCCTGAAAGAGGTCCAAACGCTGATTGCACAAAAGATCAAGGACAAAAAGATAGAAAAAACCATCTGGGATCAGGCCAACAAGGCCTATGATACCATTATCGAGCTTGGAAGCCTTGAGGCCTATGCAAAAAGTGCCAACAAGACCATTGAAGAGACTGGATTCTTTCCGAGGAACCATCCAGATCCCATACTCGGCTTCAATCCTCAGGTGCTCGGGGCCGTGTTCTCATTGGGAAAGGGAGAGCTGAGTTCATTGCTGGAGGTCCCCAAGGGCGTCATAATTGCCGAGGTTGTTGACAAAAAGCCCCCATACATACCTTCCTTCAAGGAGGTAAAAGACAGGGTGAAAAATGTGTACATCCAGGAACGCTCCCTCGAGTTGTGCAGAAAGAAGGCAGAGAAGATACTCCAGTTGGCCAAGGAAAAAGGCTTTGCAGCCGCTGCCAAACAGTACAATCTCACCATTGAAGAAACAGGCTTCTTCAAGAGGACAGACCACACTGCAAAAGGCAAGTTACCGGAGGCTGTTGTAAGGGATGCCCTTTCCCTCTACAAGGCAAAACCCTTCCCAGAAAAAATCTCCTCCAACAGGAGGACATTTTACGTGATCCATTTGAAGGGCATGAAGGAAGATGCGGACATGAAGGCCTTTGCCTCGGAAAAGTCCAAGATAAAACAGCAGGTCAGACAGTTGAAGGCCCAGAGCGTTTTTACAGACTGGCTGCAGCGCCAGAGAGAACGGGCAGAGATAGAGATCCTTAGAAAGCCATAAGGTAATGGTCAAATGAAAATCTGTGATCTACATACCCATACCACGGCCTCTGATGGCTCTGATTCGCCGGAAGAGCTAATCAATTTAGCCAGGGCCGTAGGGTTATCTGCCATCTCCATAACCGATCATGACACCACGGCGGGCCTTGATGCTGGGGCCAATAGGGCCAAAGAGATCGGCCTGGAATTCATTCCCGGAGTCGAGTTGAGCGTATCGTTTCCCAAGGGGAACATGCATCTTCTCGGCTACTATATTGACCAGGGATCTCATCTGCTTCAATCCGTCCTCTCTAGAGTCCAGGCTGCCAGGGCAGAACGCAATCCAAGGATACTCCATAGGCTCAGGCAGTTAGGGATGGACCTCCACATGCCTGAGCTCGAAGAAATGGCCCAGGGCGGACAGATTGGCAGACCCCATATCGCAAGGCTCATGGTAGAGAAGGGATATGTGAGATCTGTAAAACAGGCCTTTGACAAGTATCTGAAAAAGGGGGGCCCGGCCTATGCCCCCAAATCCATCCTCAGCCCATTCGAGGCCATTGGGACCATAAGAGAGGCAGGTGGGGTCCCAGTACTTGCCCACCCTTTTTCATTGTTGACCAAGGATCCAGAAGAGCTCGAAGGTATCATTGACGAGCTAAAGGACCAGGGACTCATGGGCCTGGAATGCTATTACAGCGAACACGATGAAGGTTTTACAGCCCTTTGTCTATCCATTGCGAGAAGGCTTGACTTGGTGGCCACTGGAGGGAGTGATTATCATGGCAAGGCCAAACCCTATATCAAGCTTGGAAGGGGCAAGGGCAACCTGCAGATACCGTATTCCTGTGTTGAGGCCATAAAAGCAGTAAGGGATGCCCTTTAAAAAGACCCTACCAAAAACACCCCTTGGGTTTATTGCTATTATCCTATTGGGCATGTACCAAGTAGCCCTGGCCCAGCCTGGACAAAAACCGGTCTATGGAGACGCCATTATCACAGGCTCCATTGGGGATGCCTCCAACCTGATACCCATGCTATCCTCTGATGCCACCTCCCACGAAATAGCTGGACTCATCTACAATGGGCTTGTCAAATATGACAAAGACCTGAATCTTGTGGGAGATCTTGCCGATTCGTGGACCATAGAGAATGACGGCAAGACCATAACCTTTCATCTGAAACATGGGGTCAAGTGGCAGGATGGCCAACCTTTCACATCTGCGGACGTACTCTTCGGATACAAGACCATTATCGATCCCAAGACACCCACGGCCTATGCTGGGGATTTTCTCGAGGTTGAAAAGGCAGAGGCCCCAGACCCCTATACCTTCCGTGTCACCTATAAAGAACCATTTGCCCCGGCCCTTAGCTCATGGGGAGACATAGTCGTCCTGCCGAGGCATCTGCTTCAGGGTAAAGACATAACCAAAAGCCCCCTTTCAAGACACCCGGTAGGATTGGGTCCCTATAGGCTCAAACTCTGGAAGACCCAGGAACGGATAGAACTGGTAGCCAATAATGATTATTTTGATGGCAGGCCATATCTCAATGGATATATAATGCGCATCATCCCAGATCCTGCCACCATGTTCATGGAGTTGAAGGCAGGAGGCCTGGACTGGATGAGCCTTTCACCCATCCAGTACCAAAGGCAGACCGATACTCCGTTCTTCAAAAAAAACTTCAAAAAATATAAATACTTGTCCTTTTCCTATACATATCTGGGCTATAACCTCAACCACCCGTTCTTCAAAGACAAGAGGGTCCGCCAGGCCATATCCTATGCCATTGACAAGGAGGAGATCATAAGGGGTGTACTCCTTGGCCTCGGTGTCGAGGCAACTGGCCCATACAAGCCAGATGCATGGTTCTATAATCCCAATGTGAAACGCTATCCCTATGACCCCAGACGGGCCAAAAAATTATTGGCGGACAGCGGTTGGAGGGATACTGACGGAGATGGGATCCTCGACAAGGATGGCATACCGTTTTCATTCACGGTTCTCACGAACCAAGGCAATCCCCTAAGGGACAAGACAGCCCAGATCATCCAGTACAGGCTCGGCCAGATAGGTATCAAGATGGACATCAGACAGCTTGAATGGACAGCCTTCATCAACGATTTCATCGACAAAAGGCGCTTTGAGGCAGTCATCCTTGGCTGGACCCTTGGGCAAGACCCGGATATATATGATATATGGCATTCGTCCAAAACGGGCCCAAAGCAGCTAAACTTCATTGGCTACAAGAACCCGGAAGTGGATAGGCTTCTCGTCTTGGGGCGAAGGACATTCGACAGGGAGAAGAGAAGACAGATCTATTTCAAGATCCAGGAAATACTGGCAGAGGACCAACCTTACACTTTCCTTTATGTCCCAATGGCCCTTCCCATCATACATGCCAGATTTCACGGCATAAAGCCTGCTCCAGCCGGGATAAGCTATAATTTCATCAGGTGGTGGGTACCCAAGAATGAACAAAAATACATGATGCCTTGAATATGGACTTTCTCATCTGGACAACCAAAAGGGCCCTCGCCCTCATACCAACTTTCATTGGGATAACCCTCATCTCGTTCTTTGTCATGCATCTTGCCCCGGGTGAGCCCATGAGCCTGCAAGCAGACTTCAATCCCAAGATGACGCCCGAGATGAGACAGAGGCTCAGGGCCCAGTATGGCTTGGACAAACCTATCTATGTCCAATATGCAAAATGGTTCAAGGGGCTGATGCAGTTGGATCTCGGCAGGTCGTTCTCCCCTGACAGGCGAAAGGTCTGGGACAAGATCAAGGAACGGCTCCCTGTCACCATACTCATAAATGTGCTGTCCATGGCCCTCATAATCATTGTCTCAATCCCCTTGGGTGTACGGGCAGCAGTTCGACAAAACAGCCTCTTTGACCAGGTCACCACCGTCTTGGTATTCGTGGCCTATGCTGCACCTGCCTTTTGGGTGGCACTTCTCTTGATGCTCTATTTTGGCATTGAGCTCAATTGGCTGCCGGTATCCGGCCTTCACACCCTTATGGGCTATGAACAGATGGATACCTGGCACAAGGTGCTGGATTGGGGCAGACACCTCGTACTGCCAGTATTCGTCTCTGCCATAGGAGGGCTTGCCGGGTTTTCACGCTATACCCGCTCTTCCATGCTCGAGGTATTGAGACAAGACTTCATCACTACCGCCCGGGCCAAAGGCCTACCAGAACGAACTGTCATATACAGACATGCCCTGAGGAATGCCCTGCTTCCCCTTATCACCATCCTTGGCCTATCCATACCTGGGCTCATCGGAGGAAGTGTAATATTTGAATCGATTTTTGCCATACCTGGAGTGGGCCAACTCATGTGGTCGTCTGTCATGGCAAGGGACTATCCAGTACTGATGGGTAATCTGGTTATCGTCTCCGTACTCACCTTGCTGGGAAATCTTTTGGCAGATCTTGGTTATGCGGTCGTGGACCCACGCATAAGGACAGGACTAAGGGAGGAAGAATAAGACAGAAGATGGAAGTCCTTGGCAGATCAGGGAAAAAACAAGGCAAAAAAAGACCATTCTCGTTCTTTTTGTCGCTATTGACCAATCCCCTGGCACTTTCAGGCTCTATCATCGTTATTTTCCTATTCGTCGTAGCTATTCTGGCACCAGTCATAGCCCCTTACAACCCACAGGCCATAGATACCTATCACATACTGGAACCACCTTCCAGGCTTCACTGGTTTGGTACAGACTCCCTGGGCCGAGACTGCCTGTCAAGACTCATCTATGGCTCCCGCATATCTCTGCTGGTGGGCTTTGTTGCAGTTGGGATAGCTACTGCCGTCGGCACGGTGCTTGGGGCACTGGCAGGTTTTTATGGGAAATGGGTCGATACCATAGTCATGCGTTTCGTGGACATAATGCTTTGTTTCCCCTCTATCTTCCTGATCATGGCAGTCATTGCCTTCCTCGAGCCCTCCATATGGAACATAATGGCTGTAATCGGCCTAACGAGCTGGATGGGAGTGGCTCGCCTGGTACGGGCCGAGTTTCTCAGTCTCAGAAAGAGAGACTTTGTCCTTGCAGCCAGGATATCCGGCGCATCGAACATGAGGATCGTCTTCAACGAGATACTCCCGAATGCAGTGGCCCCAATCATCGTCTCTGCCACTCTGGGTGTCGGTGGGGCAATACTTACGGAAAGTGCCTTGAGCTTTTTGGGCATAGGGGTACAGCCTCCAACCCCGAGTTGGGGTAATATGCTCACTGAAGGTAAGGATAATCTGGAGATCGCCTGGTGGCTTTCGGTATATCCTGGCCTTGCAATCCTCATCACTGTGCTTGGATACAATCTATTGGGTGAAGGGCTCAGAGATGCCCTCGACCCAAGGAAAAAAGGCTGATATGACAACGCTCTCCAAGGAAAACACCAGCAAGCCACCCACGCCCAAGATAAAACTTCGGGCCACGGTCCAACGGGTCACATATGCAGACCAAGACTCAGGCTTTGTAATACTCAGGGTAAAACCCAAAAGAGGAGGCAGTTTCACTGTCAAGGGCTATATGAGTGAACTGGCCTCCAATGCCACTGTGGTAGGGGCCGAATTCGAGTTCACAGGCTCTTGGCAGATGACTAAATATGGGCGTCAATTCGATTTTAGCCACTACAGTCTCCTTGGGAGTGAACTGCAATTTTTTCTTAGCAAGGTGGTAAAGGGTCTTGGAGAAAAGATGGCAAGGGATCTCATAGAACAGTTTGGAGAAGAGGAACTGGTCAGGATTCTCGACAACGAACCGGAACGACTCCTCAAGGTAAAGGGGATAAAGGAAAAACGCCTCAGCCTCATAAAGCGCTCCTGGCACAAACACAGATCATTGAAATCTCTGGCCAGCTATCTTGGAAGCAAAGGCCACATAACTCCCAACCTATTGATCCGCATCTACAACCACTTTGGTGACCAATCCGTAGAGATAATCAAGGAAAACCCATACAAGCTGACGGAAATAAGGGGCATTGGCTTCAAGACAGCAGACAATATCGCCATTTCCCTTGGCCTCCCTGCTGATTCGCCCTGGAGGATAAAGGCAGGCATCAGTCATGTGCTTATAAACGCAGCAGAATCCGACGGCCACTGCTATCTGGAGCAGAGGGATCTCTTGGCTACTGTCAAAGAGCTTCTTGTTACAGAAGAGGGCCCTGTGTCGGACGCCAGGATATCAGCAGTTCTGAAAAAAATGATACTTGAAGGCCTGATAGTCCTGGGAGACAAAGGAGAGGTAGGTCTGAGTTCCTACAAGTACATGGAGGACAGGCTCCGGGAATTCTTCCTCCAGCGCTCCAAAGAATTCAAGAGGAGGACGATCAGCCTTGGGGAGGTCTCTTCCTTCATTTCAGATTATGAAAACCGAAATGGCATAGAGTTCGCTGAGGAACAAAAGGAGATCATCGAGAAGATTGCCACTGAACCACGGCTCGTATTTGGTCTTGCTGGTTATGCAGGCACAGGAAAGACCACGGTATGCAGGGCAATACTCGAGCTTCTCAGCCATTATTATGCCAGGGGGGAGGAAATCATCTGCTGTGCATTCACTGGGATGGCTTCTTCACGTCTTAGAAAAACAACGGGCCATGAGGCCGTGACGATCCACTCCCTCTTGAAATACAAAGGAGAAAACCAATTTGAACATGGCCCAGACAATCCTGTTCCATATAAAGTGATAGTGTTGGATGAGGCATCCATGGTCAATCTGTCCCTCTTTTATCGTCTGGCAAGGGCCATAAAGCCGACAGCCCTATTGATCCTGGTGGGGGACCCCGCCCAGCTTCCTCCAATCGGTGCAGGCAACGTCTTTTCAGATGCATTGCGTAAAGGACTCATACCTTCAGTTCACCTTGTTCGCATATTCAGACAGGGAGAGGAAAGCGTACTGGCACTCTTCGCCAATGAGATCAGGCAGGGACGTATTCCCACAGGTGTAGATCACAAGCACTGGAATGACTTCTTGTATGAAAGGATCGAGCCTCACAACATCTTTGCCCTCAAGAGGCAGAACAAGAGAGAACAGGAGCTGAAAAGATTCAGGGAGGAAAACAACCAGGCCATATTGGACAGGATACTCGAGCTTGCTGCCTATTATGTAAAAAGACTCACTCATCCTGCATGGGATTTCCAGGTCCTGACCCCTATGAGGATAGGCCAGCTCGGCACTGAGATCCTAAATAGCAGGCTACAAGACATATTGAATCCATCCATTTCCTCCAAGGGCATAACCAGGGCTGGTATACGCCTGAAGGAAGGTGACAAGGTTGTCCATCTCCAAAACAGGGACATGGAGGTAATGCCATGGGATATGTTCATAAAGGAGGGGAAAAGATTCTCCAAGCAGGAATTTATACGTATATTCAATGGCAATATAGGACTGGTCTCCAAAATAGACCCTGAATCAGAACAATTTTTCGTTGTCTATCCAGAACGGATAGTAGTAGCCTACGAATTCGACCACCTTGGCGATATCATAGAGCTTGCCTATGCCCTTACCGTCCACAAGGCCCAGGGCAGTCAATACAGAATAGTGGTGATTCCACTGTCCAATTCCCATTTCATCATGTTGAACAACAAATGGTTTTATACGGCCATCACCAGAGCTGAAGAAAAGGTCTATCTGATAGGACAGCACTTTGCCTTGAAACGGGCATGCACAAACGTGGAAGGGGTAGAACGCCTGACCTGGCTTAAGAAATGATCGGCCAAGGCCCCTTGGTCGGAAAGCACGCCATATCACCCCCTCTCACCCCGGACCTCTCACAGCTTCAAAAAAACAACAATCCAGGCTGTTGACCTGCTGTCTGCCCGATGTTAAATAGAAAAGGTTAATATGGTGCCGGAACGGCCACTTATAACTCCATTGAATGTATAGAAGAGAGACGGGATGATACTTATTCTCAAAGAAAGTGTTGACAAAGATAGTCATGAACTAAAGAGGATCTATGAATTCCTGGAAAATTTCCCAGGGCTCAACATCAGGATTGTAGAGTTGACAGGGGAGACCAGGACTGTTCGTGAGGTTCACCTCATTGGCCCAACCCATAACGTGCCCGAGGAGATTCTCAGTTCCATGCCCGGCGTGGAAAAGGTTGTCAGGGTCTCGACCAAATATCGACAGATCGGGCGTCACGACGTCAAATTTGTACCCATTGGGTTTACCTACAACGGGATCAAATTCGACCAGGATGGCCTGAATATCTTTGCAGGCCCCTGTGCTGTGGATACACCTGAATATGTGGAAGAGGTATTCAAGAACTTGAAAGAACTGGGTATTGCCACGGCACGCATGGGTGCCTACAAACCGAGGACCAGCCCATATGATTTCCAAGGACATGGGGCTGCATGCCTGCCCTGGGTTTTCGAGCTTGCTGGCAAGTATGACGTGAAGGTTATAGCCATGGAGGTATTGAAAGAGATCCACATAGAGGAGATCCTCAAGGCCCTTGACGAAGCAGGCCATCCCACAGGTGTCATGCTCCAGATAGGTACCAGGAATGCACAAAATTTCGAGCTTCTGAAGGCTGTTGGCTCCCAGACGGAACTGCCGGTCCTCTATAAGAGGGGCATGGGCCTGACCATAGAAGAATCCCTGAATGCATGTGAATACATTGCAAGTGAAGGTAACAGGAACATCGTATTCTGTCTCAGGGGTATAAAGACCTCTATGAGCGCACCTCACAGGAACATGGCTGACTTCATACATGTCCCGGTGATCCACAGGCTAACCCGGTTACCCGTTTGCGTGGATCCAAGCCATTCCATAGGCTCCAAGGACAGGGCGCCGAGTGGACTCATGGACATATTTAATGCGGCTGCCCAAGGGGTCATAGCCGGTGCCAACATGATATTGGTAGAATGCCATCCAGAACCGGAAAAGGCCCTCTGTGATGGACACCAGTCCCTAACACCCAGGGAACTGGAGCTCTTCATCACTGACATAGCCATTGTGAGACAGGCCTATGAAAAACGTGTGAATACGTATTCCCAGGAAATGGTGAAAGACATGAGTAAATAAATCTTTGTGCCTACAGGAGGGTTTTGGGAAAACAGATTGATCACATATAGACAGGGAGGTGATAAAAAAACAATCTAATAACAAAGTGGAGTTTTTGGTGAATCCTAATCATTTATCATAAAAGGAGGGAAAAATGAAAAAGACCTTAACTGTATTTGCCGTGGCACTTGCGACAATGCTCACGGCATCTCTGGCCTTGGCTGGAGCCGGTCACGTAGGGCCAGGCACGGTAAATATTCAGACATTGGGAGATATTACCGTTAGGATGGGGGCCCAGGTACGCCTTGTGCCCACCCAGGAAATCAGCAGGGACTTTGGTACGTCCAGTGAACTGAATAGGGAGCAAGAACAGAAGGCCGTTGGTATCATGAGAAAACTCGGCGTTCTGGGAAGCAGCCTCAAAGACCACCTGAACGAGGCAGGAGGAGCCTTGAAAGACGGGTATATCCGTGGTGAGAACAGGCTATTCTTCAATTTTGCACACGATCAGGACTGGGACGTATATTTTGCACTGGAATCCGATACCACCCTGGACAGAACGGCTGTTGACCGTACAGACTTTGCGTATGGCCTCCAGAGCCAGCAGTTTGGTATCGAAAGATTGAACGCCTCGTTCAATCTCCCCTGGATAAATTCCAGATTCAACGGTGGCTGGGATGTCAAGGGTGCTGATGTGAAATATGGTGGTCTAATCTATGGTGACGATGACCCAGGCCTTGGAATCACTGGATGTTATCAGGGTTTCAAGTGGGAAGCATGGTATATCAAGAAGGATGAACAAGAGGCTGGCTATGCTGGTATCGACGATGTAAAGAGCAAAGTCAATCCCATTGGTCCACCAACCCAACAATCCCATACAGACCGTACGTTCTACATGGGTAAACTCGGCTATACCTTCATGCATAACACATATATAGAGGGTGTATTCTTCTATGATCAGAATTACCAGCAAGGTAACCACGTGGACATAGACCGCTTCTTCGGCGGTATCAATTATAAAGGCCATTATGGAATCTTCCATCCCATTGCAGAATTCGCCTATGTGGGAGGAAAATTCGACAACGACCGCGAGATCGACTATGACATCAGCTCCTATGCCTTCTTTGGCGATGTCCTGGCAGACCTTCACGAGATGGTTGGCATCAAGAAGTTTGAGGTGCATGTTGGTGGTTATTGGCTCAGAGGTGACGACGATCCCAATGACGACGATCTCGAAGGATTCACCCCGGCAGTTGGTATTACCAGGTTCACACCGAGGTTTGGAAGCGAACAGTCCATATCTCATGACGGCAACCCAATCTTTGGCCAGATCCTCTACAGCATGTTCCCAACCTATTACGGAACAGTCCGTGGCGGAGGCATCAATGGTGGTGCTGCCCTCGACAACCCTGGATTCAGCATGGTCGGTGGTGGAATCAATGCCGGTTACGGAAATTGGACCTACATAACCCATGTCATGGCCATGTGGTTCAATGAGACAGAGGCAGTCGAAAGTTACTATACCAATATGGGTGTAACAGGAAATGTTGACATAGATAACTTCATGGGTGTCGAATGGAATAATGAGCTCCGTTACCAACTCTTCAAGCAGGTTACCATAAAGGGTGGGGCTGCATTCTTGTTCCCAGGAAGTGGCGCCAAGGATATTACAAAGGCAATAAATGCCTATGGTCGTGGAGTTGACTTCGAAAAGGGCAAGAAGAGCGACGACGTCTCAATGCGTTTTGCTGCAGAATTTCTCTGGTTCTTCTAAGAACTTCAGCTCATCCAAAACAAACAATAAAAGGCCCGGGGAATAATCCGGGCCTTTTTATTTTCCCATCAAGGAGTGGGGATATCGGTATTGATATAATCAATCAAATGGCCAAGACCGCATCCATTATTGACTGGGTATCTATACCCTGCATCCTGTAGAGATCCGAAGGCTTGCCAGAGGCGCCATAGGAATTTACGCCAAGGCTTACCACCTTCTGACTTATACCGTGTTGAACAAGTATCCTGGAAGTAATTGCACCTATGCCCGTGGAAACGACATGGTCTTCTACTGTGACTATGGGGCCATTTTGGGCTGCTTCACAGATAGAATCTTGATCTACAGGCTTCAAAGAGGCAACATTCAATACAGAGGTTTCCACACCTTTTTGCCTCAGGCCCTCCCATGCAGCCATGACGTAGGGTATGACAGAACCATAGGCTATTATGGTGGGAGAGCCCTTATGACCTCTTCTGAGCCAATCTGCCTTCCCAGGGACAAAACTGTAATCCGGCCCAAAAAAGGGCTGGCCATCTATATCGAGTACAACAGACATCTTTGAACGTCCCATACCCACGAAGAAGTTTCCCTCATGGGAGGCTATGTACCGGATTATCCTGTCTGTCTGATTGGGGTCAGCGGGTATGAAGATGGAAAAGCCAAATAGATTTTCCATCAGCCCTATATAATCTATACATTGATGAGTAGGGCCATCTTCACCAACGTCCAACCCTACATGGGTTGCCACTACCTTGAGATTCGTGTGGTTCTGGTCGCTGAGTCTGTGCTGATTGTATGTCTCACAGACAGCGAATACCCCAAACGTACTGAAAAAGGAGGCAAGTCCATACTTACTCATGGCAGCAGAACAAACAGCACCATGATGCTCCTGTATCCCTACCTCAAAAAATGCATCTGGACTGACCTGATGAAACCCCTGCATCTTCACAGAGCCTTCCAGGTCACAACTGAAACCCACTATCTTTGGATGGGAAGAGCCCACGTTGTTTTTTTCCGCCAGGGATTTCAGGGCGTTTCCATATGCAGACCGGCAGTCTGTAACCTGGTCTGGGCTGTAAACAATGGGCTGGCCAGGATCAATCTGACAAGGGGGCATCTTTCTGCAGGCATGGCCTACGGGTTTGATCTCATGCCTATCACGTCTATCCGACCATTCATCCAGGAGATCGGAATCGAGGCCTATCTCCTTGAGGGCATCTTTCGCCATGTCCAAAGGGAGGGGAGAGCCATGATATTTTGCCTTGTCTTCCATGAAGGACACACCCCTACCCATGACAGTCCGGTTGACAATAACCACAGGCCTGGTGGGCTCCAGATCTTCATGGAGGATTGCCCTCCTGAGCCCCTTGTAAAATTGGTTGAAATCATTTCCATCTGGGACATAGACGACATTCCAACCGGATGCCTCATATTCCTCCCTGACACGAACCGGCATGACCTCTTCGGTATTGCCACCTATCTGGAGATGATTCCTGTCGACTATACAGTAAAGATCCTTCAGCCCGTATTTGACTGCAAAACGCCTTGCCTCAGAAACCTGACCCTTTTGCTGCTCCCCGTCACCCATCAGACAAAAGGTGCGTATATCCTCGTGTCCAAGGAGCCTGGCAGAAAGGCCAAAGCCATCGGCCACTGACAGACCTTGGCCCAGATTGCCCGTATTCCATTCCACCCCGGGAACCCCCTGTTCGATATGCCCACCAAAGATAGAGCCAGCCCTGCGAAATTCTGTCAAAAAGTCCTCTTCAGGGAAATAGCCATATTCTGATAGGACCGCATATACAGCAGGAGATATGTGTCCAATGCTGACCACCATCCTATCCCGCTGTTCCCAATCAGGATCATCGGGTTTGTGCCGCATGATAGCATACATTATGAGCAAGGCATGAAGGCAGGAAAGGGAGCCTCCAGGATGGCCACTTTTTGCCAGAGTAGTAGAGATTATCACCCTACCTGCACAACGCTGCCACATCTGGGATAGGGTACTGAGCTGTTCTTCACTTAGAGTTTCCTGTTGTTCCAGATCGATTTGAAACATGATACCTAAACCTTATGTTGAGATAGAATTCCGCAAAAAACGAGATGACAAAGATATATTCCTATTTTGAGCGATCAAAGACCTTTATGACCAGATCGGTGATATCAGCGTCGGGAGCAGTGTAGTAAATACCAGGCATATTCTTCTCCATGATGACAACGAAATGTTTTTCCTTGCCGATCTTGGTCACTATCTTTTCCAACTGTTTCAATATAGGCTCCATGCGTTTTGACTCTGCCTGACGCATTTCATATTGGGCATCATCGCTCTTGTCCTTGAATTCCCTGAGCATTTTCTTGTATTGACGCTCTTTTTCAGCCCTTGCCTCCTCGTTCATCAAAGGTGCCTTCTTCTCCATCTCCTGCTTGAAGGCCTTGAGTTCTTTTTGCTTGGCCTGTAACTGTCTTTTGAGCTTTTCGAATTTCTTGTTCAGCTCGGCCATGGCCTTTTTCCCGGCTTTCGAATTCCTGAGTACCTTTTGCATGTTGATGACAGCGATCTGATTCTTTTGTGCATAGGCAATGGGACTGGTGGACAGGACAAACAATAGGATGAAACCTACACACAAGGGAAAGGCGTTAATACGTTCAGCAAATAGATTCATTATACTTGAAACCTCCAATAAAAAAGCTGCACAGCCTTTTTTGGCTGTGCATACCTATTTTTGTCAAAGATTAAAGGCTATGGGACCACGGATCAAAACCTTGCCCCAAAAAGAAGGCTATGGCTTCCGGGCAGGGCCCCTACCTGTAAATTATAAAATCATCCCTGCGGTTTTTTGCCCAAGCTGCTTCATTATGACCTGGGTCCAGTGGTTTTTCCTCACCCAAGCTCACTATGGAGATCCTGTTAGGGCTCACCCCCATCATCACCAGGTAGTCCTTGGCAGCCTTTGCCCTCTTTTCCCCAAGGGCCAGGTTGTATTCATTTGTGCCTCTTTCGTCGCAGTTTCCTTGGATCTCGATCTTGATATCTGGATGATCGAGCATGATCTGAGCGTTCTTCTCCATCCTGTCCCTCATGTCAGGCCTGATGGTGTAACGATCGAAATCAAAATAGATAGGCAGAAATGGAGCACTCGTACGGGCTTCACTAATGGCGTTCTCACCGCCAGGCTCCCTTATCCCTTCACTACCTATGACCCCCTCCTGGAGCTCACTGCCAGGCACCTTCTCGGCTTGGCCTTTTTTCACCTGCTCAACAGGAATGCCTGTACCTGGCCCAGAAACCGACTCGTTCTTTCCAGCGCAGGAACATAGCAAAAATATCAGAACTATAGATACTACACTTACCTCCAATAATCTAATTGCTGTCATACTCAACCCCTTTTTTTTCCGTTGTAGGCTAACCTAAAACCTGTTAGGTGCAATTTATCAGAGAGCAACCAAAATTCAACTTGATTTTTAGGCTACAACCAAAACATAACCGTGGCATAAAAAAATTGATCTTGGTGCTCCAAAACCAATCTCAAAAAACGGCCTGACACACCTCCCAAAGTGCAAGAATCAGGCCCCAAGGATGAGTAAGTCTCATTATCCAATAAATTACAAAATTGTAATTTACAGGGGCCTTTTTTTCAAAATTGTAACCCCGCCCCAAAGCAATACCTTGATTTCTTTTTAAAATCAGACGGTTATAAAAACAAGGAGTTGGCAAAATAATTGCACGGCCCCTATGATGATCTTTAATAGGGGGGAGAGAAACTATGCAAACTATTTCATCTGGTGACACCGCGTTTATTTTGGCCTCGGCAGGGCTCGTTCTACTCATGACTCCTGCCCTTGGTCTCTTTTATGGTGGCATGGTCAGGAACAAAAATGTCCTGGGGACCATAATGCAGAGCCTGATCATGATAGCCATCATCAGCTTTGAATGGGTCTTTATCGGCTATTCCATGTCTTTCGGACCAGACGTGGCAGGTTTCATAGGGGACCTTTCGTGGTTTGGCCTCAGGGGCGTAGGGGCTGCCCCAAGCACCACATACGCAACAACAATCCCTCAACTCGTCTTCATGATCTACCAGTGCATGTTCGCCATAATAACGCCTGCTCTGATCACAGGGGCATTTGCCGAAAGGATGAAGTTCGGCCCTTTCATCATCTTCAGCCTCCTATGGGCTGTCATCGTCTACAACCCCGTATGTCACTGGATATGGGGCAGTGGCGGATGGCTTGCTCAAAGAGGTGTCCTGGATTTTGCAGGTGGACTGGTGGTACATCTGACATCGGGTGCTGCTGCCTTGGCCGCCGCCATCATCATAGGGCCAAGAAAGGGATTCAAGAAAGAAAGCTTTTTGCCACACAATCTTCCCATGACGCTCCTCGGCACAGGGCTGCTGTGGTTTGGCTGGTTTGGCTTCAATGGAGGCAGTGCATTGGCCGCAAATGGCATAGCCGCTACTGCTTTCGTGGCCACACACATTGCAGGCATGGCAGGTATGACCTCCTGGTGCCTAATGGAAAAGATCAAACAGGGCAAACCCACCACCCTTGGGGCTGCCTCCGGTGCAATAGCTGGCTTGGCCACAGTCACTCCTGCTGCTGGTTTTGTAAGCCCGCTGTCTGCCATGGCCATTGGTGTAATAGCTGGAATCATTTGCTATATGGCCGTCTCCATGAAGAACAGCCTCGGGTATGACGACAGCCTCGATGTAGTAGGGATCCACGGTTTAGGCGGTCTGGCAGGCACTTTGTGCCTTGGCATCTTTGCATCGAAGGCAATAAATCCAGGTGGCGCCGACGGACTCTTGGCTGGCAATCCTGCTTTTTTTGCCACTGAGGCCTTTGGGGTACTGGTAGTACTCGTGTACGCCTTTGTAGCCAGCTTTATCCTTCTCAAGATTGTCAATGCAATCTTTGGCCTACGGGTACCCCTTGAAGACGAAGTCCAAGGCCTGGATCTCACACAGCACAGTGAAACAGCGTATAACGATTAGATATACCGAATCAATCCAAATAAAAGGAGTTTTGAGATCATGAATACAGGGGATACTGCCTTCATGTTGATAGCCACGGCCTTGGTGATGCTGATGACACCAGGACTTGCCTTGTTCTACGGTGGCCTCGTACGTCAAAAAAATGTGCTTGCCACTATAATGCAGAGCTTTGCCTGTCTCGGCATAGTCTCTATCATATGGATAGGTTATGGCTATTCATTGGCCTTTGGACCAGACATGGGGGGCTTCATCGGTAGCCTTCAGTGGATGGGACTAAAGGGTGTTGGGCTACAGCCAGGCCCTTATGCAGACAGCATTCCCGACCTGCTATTTTGCGCCTTTCAATTGATGTTTGCCATAATCACCCCGGCCTTGATCACCGGTGCCTATGCAGAGAGGATGAAATTTACCGCATTCGTTCTCTTTACCATCCTCTGGAGCACCTTTGTCTACATGCCTATATGCCACTGGGTCTGGGGCGCCGGTGGATGGCTTGGGAAACTCCATGCCCTTGATTTTGCAGGGGGAACAGTCATTCATATAAATTCAGCATGTGCAGCACTCGCAGCAGCACTCGTTCTTGGAAAACGCAAAGGTTGGGGCCGAGAGCCATTTCATCCCCACAACCTTCCAATGACTATCCTGGGTGCAGGCATCCTTTGGTTTGGCTGGTTCGGTTTCAATGCAGGAAGTGCCCTTTCTGCAAGCTCTGTGGCTGTCCTGGCCTTTTTTACCACCCAGATCGCCACAGGAGCAGGGCTTCTGTCCTGGGTGGTGACAGAATGGAAGGTCCAGGGCAAACCCACCACCCTGGGTGCAGCCTCTGGCGCATTGGCAGGCCTCGTAGCAATCACCCCGGCTGCTGGATTCGTAGGGCCTCTATCTGCAATCATAATAGGCCTCCTTGCAGGCAGCCTGTGCTACCTTGCAGTACTCATGAAAAACAGGTTGGGCTATGACGATGCCTTGGACGTGGTAGGGGTCCATGGGGTAGGAGGACTATGGGGGGCCTTGGCTACAGGGCTGTTCGCCTCTACCTACTGGAATCCAGATGGGGCTAACGGACTGTTTTTTGGCAACCCACATCAGTTCGTGATTCAGGCCATAGGTGCTGGGGCATCCATTGCCTATTCATTTATAGTGAGCCTTGTGATATTGAAAATAGTGGACATGGTAATAGGTCTTAGGGTAAGTGAGGAGGATGAAATCACAGGGCTGGATCTTACCCAGCATAGTGAAATTGGATATACTCAATAATGGAGGTAAAAGATGAAGAAGATCGAGGCAATCATAAAGCCTTTCAAGTTGGATGACGTAAAAGAAGGCCTGAACGAAATAGGCATCACTGGCATGACCATCTCAGAGGTAAAGGGGCACGGTCGCCAAAAGGGACACAAAGAGATCTACAGGGGAGCCGAATATGTGGTGGATTTCATCCCCAAGATCAAGATAGAACTCATTGTGAGTGCAGATATTGTCGAACAGGTAGTGGAAAAAATCAGGAGCACTGCTAACACTGGCAAGATTGGAGATGGAAAAATCTTTGTCCTGCCAGTAGAGGATGTCATAAGAGTGAGGACTGGAGAACACGGACAGGATGCCATCTAACAATCGTAACATGTCTCTATAGACCCGAAAGAATTGGAAACTGCTGCAGCGGAAAAGGAACTAATCAAGTTTTTGTCCCCAAGGCAGGCGCTTGCCGCCCTTTGGGAACAAGGCCTATCTGGGAGAGAACTGCTGACACACCATTCATCCCTCATGGACGAATTCATTTCCCAGCGCCTTTTCAATTCCATGGGTAAGAAACCCTCAGGCATAGCACTCGTTGCCCTCGGGGGATATGGTAGAAAGGAGCTATTTCCCTTTTCCGACATAGACCTTCTACTATTGTATGAAAAAAACACCTCTGACCTGGTGGAGCAGGTCACAGATGCCGTTTTCTACCCATTGTGGGACGCGGGGCTAGAGGTGGGCCATGGCGTTCGAACCATTGAGGCCTGCCTTGAAGACATGAAAAAAGACTTTTTCTTCCATGTGGCCCTGCTGGATGCCCGGCTGATCTGTGGAGACAAAAGGCTCTTTACAGATTTGTCAAATGCATTCTGGGAAAGCTTCGACAAGGGAAGCAGGAAGGGCTTTGTGTTGGATATGATGGCCCATCGTCTGGAAAGACACCGCAGATTTGGCGATCACACCTACCTGCTCGAGCCCAATATAAAGGAAAGCAGGGGAGGGCTACGAGATCTCCAGGCAATGTTTTGGACTGGCCGGGTACTCTTTGGAATTGGTACGGCCAGTGGTTTTCTCGAAGCAGGTCTCCTGGACAAGAAGGAATATTCCAATCTCGAGGAATCAAAGGATGACCTCATTGTCATCCGAAACAGGCTCCACTATGCCAGTGGCAGAAAAAATGACAGGCTTTTTTTCGAATACCAAGAAGAGATCGCCAAGAATCTGAGACTTTATGATTCTAAACAGGCCCTTGGAGTGGAAAAATTTATGAAAAGGGTCCATACCGATCTCCAAAGGGTGGCAGTGGCATCTGATCTGTTTTTCGAACATGTGGATGAAATTATCAACCCAAGGGCTGTCAAGGGCAAGGCCCAAAAGATCGTGCCAGGCATAGAGCTCCTTGATGACAAGATCCTTTTGAGGGATGGAGAACTCCTGCTACAGAAACCATATTTGATATTCAAGGCATTTTCTATTTCGGCAAAACAGGGACTCCCTCTCCACTACCGATCCAGAAAACTCATCTCCAGCCTGCTTGAAAGGCTACCTGAAAAATTGAGGACTTCCAAGAGATGTAAGAAATACTTCTTGGAGATACTGAAGAATTCCCATGATCCCAAGACACTGTTACAGATGTTGGACACTGGTCTAATGGGCTTCTACCTCCCAGAATTCCAGCACCTTCAAGCCCTGGCCCTGCATGATGTATATCATGTCAACACAGTCGACAGACACCTGGTGGAGACAGTAGTCCAACTGAACCGTCTCAAGGGAAAATATAGAGACATCTTTTCCAGCATCAAAGATGAAGGAATCTTGTTCCTGGCCGCATTTCTACACGATATCGGTAAGGGGCTCGGGGGACGGCATGCGAAAAAGGGGGGAGAAATCGTAGGAACCATCGCCAACAGGTTGTCCCTGACCAAGGAACAGTCTGAAGAATTGGGCTTTCTCGTGACCAATCATCTCTTCTTGATCGACAATGCCACGAGGCGGGACCTGGAAGACGAAACCCTCATACTGAAATTCGCACGACACATAAAGACCATAGATAGGCTCAAGATGCTCTATCTCATCACAATTGCCGATTCCCTGGCCACAGGGCCAGACGTATGGACCGAGTGGAAACAGGCCCTCGTACTGGAGTTTTATCACAAAACAGCTCATCTCCTGGAACAACATGAACTGATCGATCCAAACCGTATAGCTGCAGTCGAATGGATGAAGGAGAAGGTAGCCGAGATCATTGGTCAAGACAAAAAGCCCCAGTTAGAGAATATGCCAGAGGACTACCTCTTAAGCTTCACCCCCGATGCAATAGTACAACACCTTGAATTAAAAAAACAGCTATCCAAGGACAAGGTCATTCTCCTTCCAGAGGATAGGGGCAACTACTGGTCCATTCTCTTGATGAGCATGGACCGGACCGGGCTACTATCCAAGATATGCGGGGTCTTTGCCCTTCATAACCTGTCAATACTCCAGGCCCAGATATTCACACTTAAAGACCGCACAGTAGTCGATGTCCTCGACGTAGGGACGAATATAGAAAAGGCGTTCCAAGACGTTGATTGGGCACAGATAGAGACAGACCTCAAAAAGGCGCTGCAAAACAGATTGAGCCTGTCCCATAGGCTGGCTGCCAAATTTTCAGGCATCTCGGGCCAGCCACACAAGGTCTCCATCATGCCTCAACCCAAGGTGGTCATAGACAATGAACAATCCGATTTTTACACAATAATAGAGACCTATTCACAGGATTCACCATGGCTCTTGTACAATGTCACAAAGACCTTGGCAGAATTCGATATCAACATTCACAAGGCAAAGATAGGCAGCAGCGGCGACCAGGTAGTCGACGTATTCTACGTATTGGACAGCCTTGGAGAACGACTTGAAGACGGAGAATTTACGAAAGAGGTGAAGGATGCCCTTTTGTACTCTGCAAGGACGTGTTTGATTTAGAAAAAATATGTTTTTTTGTCCTTTTCTATGATAAAAGGAACCAATCTATTTTAATTGTAAAAGGAGGAGTATTTTATGACCCCAAAAGATGTTTTAGATCTCATCAAGGAAAAAGACATTAAGGTTGTCGATCTGAGATTTCTGGATTTTCCTGGAGTATGGCAGCATTTCACTGTGCCTTCAACTGAGCTGAATGAAGGTTCCTTTGAAGATGGTTTTGGTTTCGATGGCTCGAGTATCAGGGGCTGGCAGCCCATCCATGCCAGTGACATGCTCGTGGTTCCCGATGCCTCGACTGCCCAGATAGACCCATTTTTTGAAGAGCCTACACTTGTACTCATCGGTGACATAGTTGATCCTGTCACCAGAGAGGCCTATAGCAGAGACCCCAGAAACATCGCAAAGAAGGCCGAGGCATATCTCAAGAGCACAGGCCACGGGGATACAGCCTATTTTGGACCTGAGGCAGAATTTTTCATATTCGACGATATCCGCTTCGACAACGCCTCAAATGGCTGTTTCTATGAAGTGGATTCCATTGAAGGTATCTGGAATTCAGGTAGAGATGAATGCCCCAACCTTGGCTATAAACCCCGTCACAAGGAGGGTTACTTCCCTGTTCCTCCCACGGATAAACTTCAGGATGTCCGTACAGAGATGCTTCTCACCCTGGAGAGCCTTGGCATAGATACCGAGTGCCAACACCACGAAGTGGCTACTGCCGGCCAAGCAGAAATAGACATGCGTTTCAAGCCCCTCCTCAAGATGGGTGACCAGCTCATGTGGTTCAAATACGTATTAAAAAATGTTGCCGTAAAACATGGCATGACCCTTACTTTCATGCCAAAGCCCCTTTTTGGAGACAACGGTACAGGGATGCACACCCACATAAGTATCTGGAAGGATGGCCAGCCCATGTTTGCAGGTGACAAGTATGGCGGGATGTCAGAGATGGCCATGTATGCAATAGGTGGTATCCTGAAACATTGCCGCGCCCTTTGCGCATTCACAAATCCTTCCACCAATTCCTACAAGAGGCTGGTCCCGGGCTTCGAGGCACCTGTCAATCTCGCATACTCCAGCAGGAACAGGAGTGCAGCCATAAGATTGCCCATGTACTCTGCCAATCCGAAGGCAAAGAGGATCGAATTCCGCACCCCAGATCCATCTTGTAATGGATATTTGGCCTTCTCAGCAATGTTGATGGCAGTACTTGACGGCATAGAGAACAAGATCGATCCCGGTGAGCCCCTTGACAAGAACATCTACGATCTGCCACCAGAAGAGCTTGCAAACATTCCATCGGCACCAGGCTCACTCGAAGAGGCTCTCGATGCCCTGAGAGAGGACCACGAATTCCTGCTAAAGGGAGACGTATTCACCCAGGATGTGATCGACATGTGGCTGGAATACAAGACTGAAAACGAAGTGAATGAAGTCAAACTCCGTCCGCATCCATATGAATTCTATCTCTATTATGATATTTAATAAATCCTGAACCAAGATATGATATCAAAAGGGGCTGCCCTTGTGGCAGCCCCTTTTTCATGGCGATCTGCCAGAGCGCTTTTGTTATGCTATGACGATTTAAGTATCTACCCCAAGACTCATTTCTTTCGTATGCCAACTATTTGAGCGTTATCATATTGTCCCTATGAATAACCTCTTCCTTCAATGAATCCCTATCTATAAGACTACCGATATCCGAGCTCTGACATCCTGTTATCTTTCTCAACTCTTCAGCTGAATAATTTGTAAGGCCTATGGCCACCTCTCTCCCATACATGTCCTTGCAAACAATACAATCACCTTGCTCGAATTGCCCTGAAACCTCTGTAACACCAACTGGGAGCAGGCTTCTGCCATTCTCGATCAGTGCAGTGACAGCCCCTGGATCTATCCTGACAGCCCCCTTTCTTTCAAGGGCGAATGCAATCCACGGCCTCCTGCCATAGATCTTCTTGTGCCTGCCTGGCAAGAAAAAGGTGCCAAGACTTTCTCCTGCAAAAAGCCTTTCGAGGACCTTGGGTGTCCTGCCGCCAGCTACCACCATTGGAAGCCCACAGGATGTAACCATGTGAGCCGTCTTCAATTTGGACTTCATCCCCCCCCTACCAGCCCTACCTGGCTCATCTCCAGCACTCGCCAACACCTTGTCGTCCACCCTCTCCACGACATCGATTTTGACCGCATCCTCGTAGTACCTGGGGTCTTTGTCATAAAGGCCATCTATATCGCTGAGACAGACGAGTATATCTGCCTCTGCAAGATTGACCACCAGACCAGAAAGGGCATCGTTATCCGTAAACTGCAGTTCCTCTGTTGCTACTGTGTCATTCTCATTTATGATTGGTATGACTCGCCAGTCCATCAGGGTCTTGATGGTATTTTTGGCATTTACATAACGCCTCCTTGGTACAAGGCCGTCCCTTGTCAAGAGTACCTGGGCTACTTTGAGATCGTATGATTCAAATGCCTCTTCGTAGATACGCATGAGCAAACCCTGCCCTATGGCTGCAAGGGCCTGTTTCTCTGGCACGGTGCGGGGAGAAGCCTTGTCCGGCATCTTGCCCATACCTGCAGAGACAGCACCGGAGGATACTATTATCACCTGTCTGCCATCACGTGTGAGTGCTGCCATCTGGCTACAAAGATCATACACTATGGAACGATCCAATCCATGGCTATCGGTCAAGACGGCGCTGCCTACTTTTATAACCACCTTCTCAACATCTTTAAGGATACGTCCTGCGTCCAATGCTGTTTCCCCATAATTTTCGATGGTTTCTCCAGACAAATCCCATTATTTCGCCGAGCATTCCTGATAGAGTCTCTCGATCAACTCCGAGACCCCAGCCCCTGTATATGCTGAAATCGTAAAGACATCAAGGCCCTCTGCAGAAAAGCTGTTCCTGATCCTGTCGATCTCTTCTCTTTCCAGCATGTCTATCTTGTTCAAGGCGACGATCTGCCTCTTGCTTCCCAAGCCAGGATCAAAACTCCCCAGTTCATTGCAGATCACCCTATATACCGAGATCGCATCTTCAGGTCCCAGGGTTGCATCTATCAGGTGAAGCAAGACACTGGTACGTTCCACATGCCTCAAGAACTCCAGCCCCATGCCTGCCCCCTGATGGGCCCCCTCTATGAGCCCTGGGATATCTGCTACAACCAACGATCTTTCATCCGACAATTCAACAACGCCCAGCTGAGGTACTATAGTGGTAAAAGGATAATCTGCGATCTTTGGTCTGGCGCCAGATATAGAGGAAAGAAGTGTAGATTTACCTGCATTGGGGGCACCTATTAGACCTACGTCTGCAAACAGTTTTAGTTCCAAGAAAAGATTGCGCTCCTGGCCAGGCAAGCCGGGTTGTGCATAGTGAGGGGCCTGGTTGGTGCTCGTGGCAAAACGGGCATTGCCTTTTCCTCCCTTGCCCCCTTTTGCTGCTATCCACGTCTGCCCAGGTTTTGTCAGGTCGGCAACGGTCAATCCTGTTTGGAGATCCTTGACCACAGTGCCCTGGGGTACAGAAACAACAATATCTCGTCCTGCCCGTCCATGCTGTTTCTTGTTCTTGCCAGGGCGGCCACTTTCTGCCTGAAAGCGGCGTTTGTATCTGAAGGGATAAAGGGTATTTAGTCCTGTATCCACCTGGAAGATCACATTGCCACCAGGACCACCATCACCGCCATCAGGCCCCCCTTTTGGGACATATTTTTCCCTTCGAAAGCTTATGCAACCAGGACCACCGTCTCCTGCCCTGACATGTATCTCTGCCTGATCAATAAAATTCATCTCTGGAATAAACGCTTAATTAGGAACTATCATTGATTTTAAAAGATAAACAGGAAACTTGGCCCCACAACACTTTACAAACAACATGATGTCCAGCGAGACAAAGGTGCTTTTCTCAAAAAAAAACCCACATTGGGCTTGGGACGCCTTGATGCGGGCCGGATAATAAAAGAGCTTTCGATTTAGATCAAGCAGGATAGACACTCACTATTTGTCTGTTCCTCCTTGTCTCAAACCTTACAACGCCGTCGATCTTGGAAAACAGGGTATAGTCTTTACCAAGACCGACATTTTTGCCAGGATGAAACTTGGTGCCCAATTGACGAACCAGGATGTTTCCTGCCTTTACCCATTGTCCACCGTAGCGTTTTACGCCTCGCCTTTGTCCTTTACTGTCCCTGCCGTTTTTCGAGCTTCCGCCAGCCTTTTTATGAGCCATGATAAACCTCCTTAGACTATCACTTCCTGAATCTCTATGGTGGAATAATGCTGTCTGTGACCTCTTTTTACCTTATAGCCCTTACGCCTCTTCTTCTTGAAGACCACCACCTTTTTGGCCTTGCCATGCTCAACAATCTTGACCTTGACAGCAGCATTTTCCAAAACAGGCTGCCCTACCGTCATCTGATCCCCATCTATTACCATAAGCACTTCTGAAAGCTCGATTTCACTTCCTGGCTCAGCCTCAAGCCTTTCCACACGTATAACCTCGCCAGGGGTAACCTTGTACTGTTTTCCCCCGGTCTTAACTACAGCCTGCATAGTAAAACTTCCTCCAGTCTTGTGATAAATACGACAAAACCAGGACTTAACTGGATTTATCGCATGGATTGTTTTTTGGATACGAAAGCGAAAAATACAAATGAAAGCATGGAATGTCAATGGTTGAACAGAATAAAAAAAACCCGGGGCTGTCTGCCCCGGGTCCGGTTGCTAAATGATTATTGATCCTATCCTGTGTTTAGAAGAAATGCTGATACTGTATCCTCAGCCTTATATCGTCCTGGTCACTGGGATCTTTGGCAAGCTTTCCGGTAAATCCAAGGGCATCTGCCTCAGACTGGCTGATTTCGTAGAAATTCCTATGGAACCAGCCTACCTCAGCGCTTATGTACTGATTGAAGCCATGGAGATAGTAGTTGATGCCAGCACGTAGCTGATGCATATCCTTTTCAACTGCATATCCACCATCTTCAGACATCTTTACCAGACCAAGTCCACTTGCCAAGGAGTTTTCCAGGTTGTTCTGGTCAAGTCTCTTCAGATAGGCATACTTGACAGTAGCTTCCCATTTCTTTGGTACCAGGAAGTAACCCAGGTTGACCCTTCCACCCCAGCGGTCCCAGTTGTAGCTGTACTGGTTGTTCTTGTCCGGGGCCTGCTGGAATTCTTCCCAACCTGCTTCCAGATCGGCAGAGAAACCAAGATACCTGAACAGGAGTGCTGCATCCCCACCATAATTGTTGATATCATGAGCGAATGCTGTCTTGGTGCCATAGGTACCACTTGCTCCAACAGGATTATAGACGTTCTTGACCTTGTTCTTCCAATTGAAGGCACCGATTATAAAGGCTGCCAACGGCTTGGTATTATAGGCGTAGTCGCCCTGGAGAAAGTAGTGTTTGAAACCCTTGGAACCCATTGGACCTTTTGGATCAGAACCAGGCAAGAAGTTGATGCCTATCCTTCCAACATAGAGCATCTGATCATCGAAATTGGCAGTTCCTCTCGTGTCCCTGCCATTATAGACACCTGCCCAGTATGACAGAAACTGCTTCTGCCCGAACATGTCTACATCACCATTTACGTTTATACCCTGGGATCTGTAAAGGAGCATACCACCCGTAGGAAATGCGGTGACCTTATCCAGGTTGTTGCCAACCCTCAACCTTGCGTTGTATCCAGGGATGTCATAGGTGCGGTTTCCAAACTGGTCCTTATCCATCTCAGAATCACCGGTAAAGATGGTACGGTCTGCGCCGTTCTGGGCAAATCCGCTCTGCCAGTACTCTATGGAGTAAGGGATCTTCATACGACCGAACTGAACCCTTGCATACTTGTAGTGGCGCCACACGATGAAGGCATCATGTGTATTCACCTTTCCCTGAGGCTCAAGCTGGATGTGCATGAAGTACTTCCAATCTTTGTTGGGTGCATAACCGTCAACGAACAGGCGGAGACGGCGCATGTTGAAAGAGCTGAAATTTTCATCCACACCAGAGATGTCGTCATCAGTAAAGACATAGGTATACCTCATCTGGATACCGGCCCTGAGCCTCATGAGGTATTCATTGTTGCTTTTGGGATCTTTGTACTTGATCCTAAAGCCATTCTTCCATTGCACAGAAAAATTGGAACGATTCTTCTTCCAGTTTTCCAGTTCCGATACCTTTTGTTCCAACGCTGCGGTATCAGGGCATGGAGCCTTTCTGGCTTCCAGCTGTTTGATCCGCTGCGTCAACATTCTGACCTGGGCCTTTAGATCTTGAAGTTCCTGGTTGGGTGAAACTCCACCTGCATATGCAGACAGACACCCGATGCACAGAAAGACCAAGCCCACGGCCAAACCCAGAAGACTCTTTTTAGCCAAACATGGTTTCTGCATAATCCCTCCTTTAGTAAATTTTTTAGCAACCTCCTGATAATCCTGCTAAAATTCTTTAAACTACTGGTGACCTTTTTTGTCAAGGCATTTCATATATTGTGAAAAAATTTTTTTGCATTCTTATTATATTTTCATCAAGAAAATAGGCTAGTTGTCAACATCCCTCCCTTCTGGAATCTCTTCTTTGATGGGCAAGATAAAATAAAAATTATTTCCCAGGGCGACTGGCTCGTAGCCAACAACCCCACCGTGTACCTCGATTATCTTTTTTACAAAATGGAGACCGTGGCCAGTACCGGGGCTCTTTGCCGTGGAGCTGGCCCTGAAGCCTTCGTCGAATATATGATCGGCCTCCTCGGGCGGGATGTGCGGACCAGTACTGAATACGTTAAATTTGACCCCGTCCCGCCCAGGTCCGAAGAAATCAGGGATGAGCTCTCTTCCATATGCCACAAACTTGAGCCTCTGGCCAGAGGGATCCGTAACCTCTTGGCAATATTTCTCTGCATTCGAAAACAGGTTTGCATATACCTGGGAGATCAACCCTATGTCCACGGCCAGGGGCATATCCTCATCGGGGACTCCCCCTAATTGATTATCTATCTTTATACCCTGTCTTTCAAGTCTTTCTCTGTATCTTTCGATCTGGGGCTCTATGACCTCCTTTCGAAAATTACACATCCTTCTCCTGAGCACCAACTCGCCCTTCAGGAAGTGTTCTCGCCTGAGGAGGCTTTCGAGAAATAGGCTTGTACTGGTAAAATGCTTCTCTATATCCTTGTAGCACTCGGAGAGTTCCCCAATGGTCTCCTTGAGTTTTCTTGCAGACTCCTCCGCCCTGGTCACCCTTGGGCAATTACATTCCTGGGCCTCTTCTATGTGGAGTTCGAGAGTGTCAGAAATCCTGGAAAGATTCTCTATCTTGTGCTTGATGAGGTTCAGAAAGACCTTGTACTTGATATTGGGCACAATAACATTGTGTTCGATATCCTGTACGAGGGTATTGATGAACTTGATGTGTTCTTCATTCTGTCTGGCAAGCAATTTATAATGGAGATTATATCCTATCCTGTTGGCATATTTCTCAAAAAAAAGCTTGTCCTTCTCTGTAAGTTTTGCCTTGGGGAAGACCTCAAATATCCCTATGACATCGGTGGGCTTTGCCAGATTCTTTGTGGCCAAAAGCCTCTTGTTACCCCTGATAGGTGCAAAAAAGGAATCCCCTCTCTCATAGGGATCAGGAGATAGCACCACTCCCTCGGGAGGATCCATGCCACAGACCCCAAAGGCGTTCATGGAATCACAGGCCCTTTTGAGCCTTCCGGTGTCAAAGTCCACGAGATAGAGACAGGAATCAAAGTCCATAAAGATCTTTGGGACAAATACTGCCACCCTGTAAAAATTTTCAAGGGTCTCATACTCTTGGGCCAGATCGAAAAATGCCCTGAGTGTCCGGCCCTGAAGGGTGGTAAAATTGTAGTGTTCGTAATCCTCCTTCTTCTTCCTGATCCTGGCCAGTACGGTTGCTAATTCAGGTGGGTCAGGCCTAACACAGTATATGCTCATGTCTCAAATAATTATAGGTAAATTCCTCAAACCAAGGTGGAATCACTCGTTTCTCGATACTGCACCCAAAACTTCATGTCTGAAAACCTTGCTCTATGGCATCGACAAGGGCAGGCACTGTGGATTTTTCAGGCATGATATGTACCTTCAGCCCCATATTCCTGGCCGTCCTTGCTGTCACAGGCCCGATACATGCTACCTTTGCCCTGGCCTTTATCCTGTCTACAATATCTGCTGGGACAGTCTTGAAAAAATTTTTTACAGTAGAGGAACTCGTAAATGTGACCACGTCTATATCTTCTTCTTCCAAAAGTTCAAGGGTCTGGGGTGCTACCTCTGGTGGGATGGTCTCATAGACTGGGGCTACTGTCACCTTGGCCCCCATTTGCTTGAGCCCTTCAGGCAATATCTGCCTGGCAGCCACTGCCCTTGGGATGAGGACAGACTTGTCATTCATCCCTTCATGCCTGAAAAACTCCAAAAGGCCTTCTGCCCTGAAGTCTTGGGGTACCGCATCAACCTTGAGATGGAGTTGACGAATGGCATCTGCTGTACTGGAACCCACAGCCGCTATCTTGGTATTACCAAGCGCCCTTATGTCCTTGCCGAGTTGATCTATACGGGAGAAAAAGAATTTTACAGCATTCGTACTACTGAAGATTATCCAGTCATAGTCCACAAGGCTACTGATGGCCTCGTCGACCCCCCTGGTATCCTTTACCATCCTGACCTCTATGGTAGGGCATTCTATGCACCCGGCGCCCTTACGCTCGAGTAGCCTCACCAGGATACTGGCCTGTTGTCTTGTTCTGGTGACAAGCACCTTCTTGCCGAGCAAAGGCTGTCTTTCAAACCAATTGATATCATCCCTGACAGAGCACACATCACCAACCACGATAATGGCTGGGGGTTTGAATTGGTGCTCTCTCACCTTTTCCGCAATATCGGAAAGGGTACCTATGAGGGATTCTTGCAGAGGCGTGGTGCCCCAGCGTATGACAGCCACGGGTGTGTCTGGCCGCCTGCCAAATCTCATCAGGTTCTCAGTAATATTGGGTAGGTTGGACATCCCCATGAGAAAGACCAATGTACCAACCCCTTTGGCCAGCCCCTCCCAGTCCACCGGGGCCTCGCTCGAGTCAAAACGCCTGTGCCCGGTTATAAAGGCTACAGAGGCCGTAAATGAACGATGGGTAAGGGGGATACCTGCATACGCTGGAACTGCTATGGCTGATGTGACTCCAGGGACAATCTCGAAGGGGATCCCATGGTCTGCCAGTATCTGGGCCTCTTCTCCGCCCCTGCCAAATATGAAAGGGTCCCCACCCTTCAATCGTACAACCTGTTTGCCTTCCCGGGCCTTTTTTACTATCAGGTCATTTATTTCCTGCTGATTGGCCACATGCTTACCAATCCTCTTGCCTACATAGATCTTTTCAGCCTCGGGATTGACAAACTCCATGATCCTCGGGCTGGCAAGCCTGTCGTAAATAACCACATCCGCCCTGGACAGTAGCTCCCGGCCCCGAAGGGTGAGGAGGCCGGGATCCCCGGGCCCGGCTCCTACGAGATAGACCTTACCCCTTTGATCAAGCTTCACTGTAAACTTCCTCTAAGATCTGGCGGCCACCTGCATCAAGTATGAGATCCGCAAGTTTCAAACCGAGTTCGCCAGCCTTTTCAACACTACCAGACAAGCTCTTTTTTATCATTCTCACCCCTTTCTCATCTGCCACAAGCCCTGTGATGGAGATAGAGTCACCGGGGGACAGGGAAGCCAATGCGCCTATGGGTACCTGGCAGCCACCTTGGAGCCTGATGAGAAATGCCCTTTCACAACTGACACAGGTAGCCGTGTCATGGTGATGTAGAACAGTCAGGATCCGTCTGGTCTCGTGATCATCCGTCCTGAATTCTATTCCCAGAGCACCCTGGCCAATTGCAGGTAACATGACATCGGGGGGTATATGGGAAGTGATACGATGGGAAAGCCCGAGCCTATTGAGGCCTGCTGCAGCCAGTATGATGGCGTCAAAATCTCCCTGATCCAACTTTCTCAGGCGAGTATCCAGATTGCCCCTCAGGGATTCGATCCTCAGATCTGGCCTGATATTTTTGAGTTGGGCCATTCTCCTGAGACTACTGGTGCCAATGGTGGCCCCTTCAGGCAATTCGTCCATGCCCCCAAAAGACTTACTCACAAAGGCGTCTCTATAATCCTCCCTCTTGGGGAATATGGAGACCTCCAGACCTTCTGGGATCTCGGTGGGTACGTCCTTGAGACTATGTACGGCAATATCTGCCCTACCATCGAGCATTGCCTCTTCGATCTCCTTGACAAACAAGCCCTTACCACCAACCTTGGCAAGGGGGACATCCTGGATCTTGTCACCTTTGGTGGTCACCTGGAGCAGGTCCACCGAGACTTCAGGCCAAGCCTCCTGGATCTTGGCTCGCACCCAATTGCTCTGGGCCAAGGCCAACTTGCTTTTTCTCGTGGCGAGAACCAGTCTCTTTTTCATAAAAGAAAGCTACCCTCCACATGAGCTACAGTTGGTGCTGGTGCAACCGGCACATCCCCCGGAAGAGGCCTTCTTACCAGTACCCACGAACCTGTTGCCACACTTCAGGGCAAAGGCCGACATCTTCTTGGTGGTATCGGCAGAACCACAACTGCGGCACTTGATCACTTCCTCCTGTGAAAAGACCAGTTGCTCAAATTCCTCACCACAGGCATTACAAACGTATTCATAAATAGGCATTTCCTACCTCCAATTAAAAATTCGCTCTATCATCTCGCAGATGCCAGTTCCTCGATTATTGCAGATGCAAGAAGCGGGACCATGATCTCATGGTGTCCGGTCAGACTGTAGCCTTTACCGCCTTCTAAGGTAGGTCTGTTGACTACATTGGTCAAGGGGCGATACTGACGTATAAAATCCAGATTTATTGTCACGAGACGTGTCACCTCATGCCCCATATTTCTGACTGCTGTAAGGGCCTTCAAAAAGACCTCTGGGAGGAGTACGGCAGAACCTATGTTGAAATATACACCATCTTGCAAATCCGCAACAAGGGAACAAAAAAGCCTGAAGTCATGAAAACTGGCCTGCCCTATGCTGGCCCCATCTGCCTCGGGATGGATATGGATGATATCCGTGCCTATGGCAACATGGACGGTAACAGGGATCTCTAATCTTGCCGCAGAAGCAAGGAGGCTCTTGTCGTTGAATGGAAAATCCTTTTCTACCAATCCTGCCCCTACACTCTGCCCGAGACCACGATCTGTTGTTGCTGCCTCTTTTATGGCCCTATTAAGGAATTCGCCCGTCTCTCTGGCAGCCCCAAAGGCCCCAGATCCAAGCACGGCAGCCACATCCTCTGAGGTCTTGCCAGCCATTGCAATCTCTGCATCGTGGATGATCCCTGCCCCATTGAGGGCAATGGCTGAGACAAGCCCCCTTTCCATCAGATCGATAATGATGGGATTCAATCCCACCTTTATGACATGCGCCCCCATGGCGAAGATGACTTTTCTACCTGCCGTCACTGCCTTGGCCCAGGCCTTGACTATCTCCCTGAGATCCTGCGCTGCGAGCTGGTCGGGAAGACATGAAAAAAATTCCTTCATAGACTGTCCCTCTACCATAGGCCGTGCAAAATCCTCTATGGATACCTTGCTCTTCCTATCGTAGAGGGAATAGGTATTAAGCCCTTCAAATGAAAATGGTTTTGGATAGCTCATTTCCCAGTGATCTTCCTTTCGACTATGTCGCAGATCAGGTGCCCCAAAAAGATATGCACCTCCTGGATGCGAGGCGTATCCTTGGAACGAACCCGTATCAGAAAATTACACAAGGGATCCATTTCCCCTCCATTTGCACCTGTAAAGCCCACTGTCACCATCTTGAGCTTTCTTGCAGCCATCAATGCCTTTAGTACGTTTTCCGAACGCCCACTGGTAGAGATTCCAACAAGGATATCCCCGGGCCTCCCCAGGGCCTGTACCTGTTTTTCGAAAACCTCCGAAAAGGAGTAATCATTGGCTATGGCCGTCAAAATAGATGTATCGGTCGTAAGGGCCAGTGCCGGAAGAGGCCTGCGTTCCATACGAAACCGGTTGACAAATTCTGCAGCCAAGTGTTGACAATCTGCGGCACTTCCTCCATTGCCACAAAGGAGTACCTTTCTGCCCGATGCCAAAGCGGCATAGACATATTCGGCTATCTTTGCAACAACCCTTTCGTCCTCGAGAAGCGTTTGTGTCAAGGCCTTAATCAGCTCCTCACAAGATGACCTTATGAAATCAACCATAGAGGGGCATTAAACCAAAAACCACGGATCTTTGCCACTATTTCCACAAAAGATTCATGTGGCATAAGCTTCCTACCCCCATAGGAAATCTGTTCCGCTCATTTCCATGTAAGTGAAATCTTCACTTGGATTTTCAGGTTCTGAGGCCTGTTTTTCTGGTCTTTTCAGCCTTTTTCAAAGGGCACACTTCTTGCGGTTTCTCAGCCAAAAACCTTTCAAGGGGAAAAACATGAATGCTATACCACTGGTCAATATCAACCCTCAGGACCAGGCCTCTGGCCCTGGAAGCGTGATGCTGAAAACAGGAGGTCATTCCAGTTCGACAAATTTCGAAGACATGATTGGCAAGGCGGCTGGCACGCCATCAGCAGAGGCATCTCCAATGCACGAAGAGACAGCCGATGGAAGGACCAATGAATTCAGTGAACTGTTACAGTTGTTGAATATACTTTTCGGTAACCAGGCAGATGGATCTTCAGCCAGCCTCGACAACTTGAGTGAAAACCTGTCTGGGTTCAACACAGCTGATCAGCAGTCGGAAAAGGCCTCCACCCCATCCAAGGCCTTCGAGGGTTTTATATCAGAGATCCAGAACCTGCTTGCCATGCTTCAGGGCCTTTTTCAGGGCATTTCCACCGACTCCCAGGCGGTGGCACAGACCAACACACAAGGTGGTCCTGGTTCAGCCACCGAACTCATATCCCAGGATGCTGCCCAACAGGCTGCTGTCCCTGCTCAGATGGTTACTGGACAGGCTGGCGATGCCCCGATCTCCATTGCCCCTGGGATTTCTCTGACAAGTGACACCATTACCCAAGATTCTGGCCCAAGGGCTGGATACAATGCCGATGAAACAACACAAGATACCATTTCTAACCAGGAAGAAGGGGCAAAAACCCATGGGACACCTGCTACTACTACAACAGCAAACCAACCCAGCCAACCTACTGCAATCACGCCCAGGTACCAAGGAGAAAGACATGTAGAATACATCTCGATCTCCTATGTCAAATCACACCAAGATGCAACTGGAAGTCAGACCTCTGTCCATGACGTATCCATGGAGGGACGATCCGGTGACAATTCATCTGCCTCGTCTCCTTCCCCGGCTACCCAAACCGACGACCTCATTCAGATGGACATAAAAAAGGCATTCATCTCCAGCAAGGACATGGGAAATGACATGGAGACAGAGATAGATATTCTTACAGGCTCCTTGAGGACTGAAGCGGGCAAGGACGCAGATCCAGACACGTTTCAGTTCAAAAGGATACACATTACAGGAGACAAAAATGGGCTCGAGGCATACAGCATCCAAACCAGTGCCGACACAATGTCAGGAACGAACCCGAGGCAGCAAAATGGTACGCCAATTGGCCAAGACAATCTGGGCCTGAATTACGGGTTCTCCGGACAGATCACCTCCCAGGATCTTGATTCGGGTACCATGAACCATAATGATTCGAACAGCCAGAATGGCCATGACAATATCTATCATCCCCCCATTCACACCCATACGGTTTCTGCAGCAGAACAAACGGGCAATTTTGTCAAGGTGGACGAAACCCTGGGGAAAAATGTGGCAAGCCAAATAGCAGACGGGATAAGCCAGGCCGTGAAGATGAACAAGAACAGGGCTGTCCTTCATCTTCGTCCACCAGAACTTGGCTCGGTCAAGATCAGTATAACACTGGGTCATAACAACCACATCCAGGCAAGTTTCGTTACTGATCACCCGGAGACGAGACACATACTCGAAGCAAACATACAACATCTCAAGGACAGCCTTGCACAAAACGGTTTTTCTCTTGGCCAGGTCAATGTCGATGTTGGAGGAAACGCCTTTGCAAATTCTGGGAACAATCACCATGACAACCAGCTCACGCCCTTTGGAGATCCACGGATGTGGCTTGGCGACGACTTTCAAGACAATATTGAAACTGATGGTGTACAGCGTGGTACTATCACCAACTCTGATGGCATGCATGTAATAATTTGATCTTTGGAGAAGAAACATGATATCTGGCACGAGAGTCACCAGCCCGGTAGTGAACCAGGCGGATGGTGAAGAAAAGATAAAATATGAAACAAAAGAGGATCATGCCACCCTGAGCAGGGATGACTTCATGAAACTCTTTGTCACTCAGCTTCAATACCAAGACCCCATGAACCCCATGGAAAGCGCAGAGATGGCATCGCAAGTGGCCCAGTTCAACATGGTTGATCTCATGTACAAAAACAACACGAGCCTTGAACACATGGCCAATGCCTTGAACAGTTCGGCCTCCGTGTCTGCCATCAATCTTATTGGACACGAGGTAGAATACCAGGGCAAAGAACTATACATGGGGCCAGAGGGGCCAAGGCCATTTTACCTCGAGATCCCCGATGACGGCATCTCTACCTGCAAGGTCACCATAAGGGACTCCAGCGGACACAAGGTTGGCCAAGTAGACATGGACTCAGCCGAAGCCGGTACAAAGGTCCGCCTCGACTGGGATGGCACGGACGGTGATGGGAATCTCCTGCCACCTGGTACATATCATGTCTCTATTGAGGCAACAGGCCCCGATGACAACGAGATAGATATCCCAACGCGGACAGTGGGTACTGTCAGCGGTATTGACAACACCCAGGACGGGCTGCCTGAAATATTGATCAAAGACGGCCCTGTCTTGCAATTCGATGAGATAAAAAGCATACAAGGTTAAAAAGGAGGAGAACTAAGATGGCTCTAACAAGCTCTTTATATTCAGGAGTCAGTGGATTGGTAAACATGGGTAATGCCATGCAGGTAATAGGAGACAATATTGCCAACGTGAACACTACTGGCTTTAAGGCGGCAAGCACCACCTTTCAGGACATCATGGCCCAGTCCATAAACACGGCCAGGGGTGGCTCCCAGGTGGGCAGGGGCTCTTCCATTTCTGATGTGGCACCACTTTTCACCCAAGGATCTTTCGAAAGCACCTCGTCTCCCACGGATCTGGCAATTGCTGGCAATGGCTTTTTCATGGTCTCGAATCCCCAGATCGAAAACAGCATCTATTACACCAGGGCTGGACAATTTCACGTGGACAAGAGCGGCAACCTCGTAAATCCCGCTGGCTTGAGGGTACAGGGCTGGGACATGGAAGAGCAGCCAGATGGCACATTCGAGATAGTAGGGGCCATAAAGGACATAGAGATCCAGAACACCTCTCCACCTGTAGCCACAAGCCTTGCGACCATAGCAGTCAATCTCGACGACGGGGCAAAACCCGTTGACAGTGCAAACTTACTCAGTGATACCTGGAATGGTGAAACAGGGGGGCCAAACGGTGGACTCAGGCAGAATGTCAACTATGAGTACAAAAGTACTTTCAAGGTGTATGACAGCCTTGGAAACACCCATGACCTGACCGTCTATTTTGACAAGGAATTGGACAACCCCAATATCTCTGGAGACGAGCGTACATGGGAATTCTTGGTAGCGATGAATCCTGAAGAGGACAAATCTGCCAATGCTGGTTCTACCAACGCAGGGAAACTCATGTGGGGAAAGATCCAGTTCACCCCTGATGGGCAGATAGAGAGGATATTTGATATCACACGCTACAACAACGACCAGGAACAAGATAATCTTGAAGACAATACCGATCTCACCCAGGCCTTTGGTGACCATAACTATCCCCAGATCATTGCCTTTTTTCAGCCGCCATCCGGCACCAACGATCCAACAACTGGTCTGGATCAGACAGCCCAGAGGATAGAATTCAGCTTCGGGGCCCAGGCAAAGATAGACTCGGGGCAAAACAGCGTTACATCCTGGGCACCTGAGACCATCACCACCACACAGTATGCAAACCGCTCCAGCACCCTCTTCTATGACCAGAACGGCTTTGGCGCAGGCTTTCTGGAAAGCCTCAGCGTAGATGCAGAAGGGGTGATCTCCGGGTCCTATTCCAATGGCAGGATCATCGCCCTTGGCCAACTGGCCCTTGCCAGGTTCTATAGCCCCTCCGACCTGTCGAAAGAAGGTGGAAACCTGTGGCGGGAGACTACGGCATCAGGTACTGCCATCACTGGTCCACCAAGAACCAACGGCCTTGGCTCCATAGCGGCAAACGCATTGGAACAGTCCACCGTTGATATGGGCACAGAGTTTGTAAAACTCATCACAACCCAGAGGGCATTCCAGGCAAACTCCCGGGTTATCACCACCACGGACGAGATGTTAAACGAGCTCCTAAACATGAAACGTTAAAAAAACGTATTTTTTATACTGGCAAACGACAAAAGGCCCTTTTACAAGGGCCTTTTTTTTGAATCCAGGACGATGTCACAGGATTATCAGGCTGATTTTCGTTATCCTAACACCTTTTTTCAATAAATCTGTTGTCATCCCACACCTTCCAAGACGACCATGGCAACTGCATATCTATCTTCATGGCTTATAGAAAGATGAACCCCGGTAACCCCCCTTATCTCTGCGAGCTCTCGTGCCTTGCCTAAAAGGTTGAGGTAAGGTGCCCCACTGTCCTTCCTGTCCACACATATCTGGGTCAGGGCAACACCGAGACGAAATCCAGTTCCCAAGGCCTTGACAAAGGCCTCTTTGGCTGCAAAACGCCCGGCAAGACTGGGATAAGGGTCTCTTTTACATAGGCACTGCTGTGCCTCCTTTTGGCAGAAAACCCTGTCTATGAACCTGTCTCCAAACCTTTCTACAGCAATCTCGATCCTTGGTACGTGGACTATATCTATACCTATTCCAAGAATCATACCAAACGGATCTAACCGGTGCCTTTCACTATGGCCAGCATCTCTCGCACAGCCCTTTCCATGCCTACCAGTGAGGCCCTGGCCACGACTGCATGGCCTATACTGAATTCCACTATGTCACTGAGCGCTGCAAGGCGCCCTGTATTCTGATAATTCAGTCCATGGCCAGCATGGACACGAAGGCCAAGATCTGCAGCCAAGGCCGCCATCTTCGCTATCTGATCGAATTCCTTCTCCTGTTCTGCATTGTCTAAGGCATCGGCATAGCGACCTGTATGTATTTCGATACATTCCGCTCCAGTCCTGCTGGAGGCCTGTATCTGATCTTCTTCAGGATCCACGAAGAGGCTGACGGGAATCCCAGCCTGATGCAACCTGTCAACTGCCTGTCTCACCGATTCTTCAAGACCTTTGACATCGAGCCCACCCTCAGTGGTCAGTTCCTGCCTCTTTTCCGGTACCAAGGTCACTATATCTGGCCTTATCTCAGAGGCTATCTGGAGCATCTCCTCAGTAGCAGCCATTTCAAGGGTCAATCTCGTCTTAACAACCTCCCTCAACAGCCGCACATCCCTATCTTGGATATGACGCCTATCCTCTCTGAGATGGACGACTATACCATCTGCCCCTGCAAGTTCCACCAGGCCGGCAGCAAGGACTGGATCGGGCTCATTGCCACCTCTGGCCTGCCTTATCGTGGCAATATGGTCAACATTTATACACAGATCCGCCATAATATCCTCCCTGATCAAAGCATGTCTCAATTGTTGTTCCTTCTCTTTCATGCGTGCCTCATGCACGCCTCCAAGCTCGTGATCCTCACCCATGAGGTGCACCAAACCGTGAATGATCAACTCTGTTATCCGGTTCCGAGGGCTGGTCAGGCCCTCACTGGCCTCTCCAATAGCCCTATCGATACAGACTACTATATCGCCCAGGATCTCGGGCTCATCCATGGGAAAGGATATGACATTGGTAGGCCAGGGACGGCTGAACCATTTTCTATTAAGGCCTTCAATGCCTGGCATATTGATAAAAACTACATTGAGCTGTTTGTCTCCCAGGCCGACAAGCCTCAAAAGCCTATGGGAGACACGCTGGAAATAGTCAATATCTAACTGTCTCCCAGAACTGTTCATCACTTCTACAGGCATTACATTTTCCACGAATGCCTTGGGTTGATGGTTACAGGATCGCCAGCCTTGCAACAAAGGCCAGTGAACAGGCTATTTTCTTTCATCTTCTTCATATGCCTGGATGATCCTTTTTACAAGAGGATGACGCACCACGTCTTTTTTGGAAAACATGGCAAAGCTGATACCAGGTATATCCTTGAGCAAACGCCTTGCCTCTACGAGTCCAGACTTGTTCTTGTCTTCCAGGTCTATCTGGGTGATATCTCCTGTTACTACTGCCTTTGACCCAAAACCTATGCGGGTCAGGAACATCTTCATCTGGGCCGAGGTGGTATTCTGGGCCTCATCAAGGATGATGAAGGCGTCATTCAAGGTTCTGCCCCTCATGAATGCCAGGGGAGCCACCTCTATTATGCCACGCTCCAGGAGACGGGCCACCCTCTCAAAGGGCAGCATATCGTAGAGTGCATCATAAAGGGGCCGCAGATATGGATTGACCTTTTCCTCGAGGTCACCAGGCAGAAACCCCAGCCGTTCCCCTGCCTCTACAGCTGGCCGTACCATTATGATCCGAGTTATCTCGTCGTTCAACAGGGCAGCCACTGCCATTGCCATGGCAAGATATGTCTTGCCTGTGCCAGCAGGCCCGATACCGAACACTATGTCGCTATTGCGAATGGCCTCCACATAGAATTTTTGTGCGAGACTCTTGGGTGTTATGGTCCTCTTGCCGGACTTGATGGTCAGCTTGTCGAGGAAGATATCCGCTATTCTGGCCGTAGGATCTTCACTCAAGATGCCAAGGGCAAATTCCACGTCCCTGGTCTGGAGAGGATAGCCCCTCTCTATGAGCTGGTAGAGTTGAGAACAGGTTTTATGGGCGATATCGATACCAGCTTCGTCGCCAGAGATGGTGAGCTTATTGCCCCTGACATCGATATCAACTCCCAAGGCATTTTCTATCATCTTGAGATTTCTACCATGTTCTCCATAGAGATCGATTATGGCACTATTGTTCTCAAAATCCAGATTCTTCCTTATCATCAGGCCACATCTCCTAAAGCCCTGTCATAGAGTTTACCCACCCCATATTCTTTTCTCCTCAGAAATTTCTCCCATGGTGGGCCTATTATCTGCATCTCAGGATGTTGCTTCTGTACCTGTCTTGCTATCTGCATCTCCTTTGTACAACCAGTGCTGTAAGTTGCATCTTTCCCAACCCACTCTGGAGGGACCTTCTTGCCCATGAGTTCAAAGGCCTTTTCAATGTCTTCATAGGTCTGAAACCGCCATATATCGATAAGCCCGCTCCTCTGAACGATCTCCCACATGTACATGATGTCATCGGCATCCATACCAGGCTCGAAGTGTTCGGCGGGGTTGATCACCACCACACCTTCTTGCTTCTGCCTGAGATAGCTTACAAAGACTTTAAGGATCTTTTTGGCAGTTTCAAGCTGGTTGGGGATGCTGCCTACTATGGCGCTATAGAACATTATGGTCTTGCCCCGGCTCTTTTCCACCTGGAGATGATAGATGAGACTCTCTGCCTTTGCCCTTAGATCCTTTTCTGAAAAACGAATCACATTGGGATGATGTGGCTTTATCTTGAGGACGAGCCTGTCCTTGGGCCCCTTAGTAGTCCTAAAGATCATGTCTCTGGTGAAGCTGAAATGGGATCTCTCTATACAATAGGCATCGTGAGCTGATCTCACCACCACGGCATCACACTCCTTGAATGCCCTGGCAAAGGTCACTGAGGCCAGAAGGGGATTGAATTTTTCCTGTGTACCATCAGATATGACAAATACCGTCTTGTCACTCTTGAGTTTCTCTATGAGTTCATTCTTTGAGATGTCTCTCCTGGCGATAATGTCTGCCTCACGCAGATGTTCAGCCAGATAGGGATCATCTATTACATCTGCCATGGTGATCTCATGGTGATAGAATGCCTGCTTCACAGAGATGATGACCTTGACCCTGAAGTGGAGGAGGATCTTGATGATCTCGAGATCCAGAAGAATGGAGCCGGCAGAAGGCCCTTGCCACAAAAGATAATGCCATGTGTCATGACCTTGCCATTCGTTCAACAAGCCGAGAAATTGTTCCCATCCAGGCCCTTCGATCTGTCTGGACATAAGCCTGCTTATCTCTTCTTTCGTAGGCGCCTCCATTGCCATGAGATTGTCAATGTTGCTGGACAGGCTCATGAGCCTCTTCAGCTTGAGTACGTTTATCTCCAGGTTGATCTCGTCAAGGGGTGTATTTGCATCTATAGCGAGGCCAACCCTCTCATTCAAGGCATCCTTGAACTCTTTTGAAGTCAGGAGATTGTGTATCTTCTTGTTGGCCTTTTCCTTTTCGTGTGACAGGGGCCTGTCTATCTCACTCACCCTTACGAAGATCTGGAGCAACCTCTTTTCTACCCTGGAAGGCATCATCACAAGGGATGCAGTCTCATGGCGGAATTTGATCTTGAGAAGGGTCAAGAGGAATCTCTTCTTGAAATCGTCTTCGATCAGGTTTCGTACCAGGGGCTCGATCTTCTCCCAGACCTTCATGTATTGAAGGATTAGATAATCACTGTTTTCTTTGTTTATTATAGAGCTGAATATCTTGTCGGAACATGGATAGTAAAAAGGCTCATCTTCTGTGTAGACGATGAATTTCAACTGTTCTGGAGAGGCGACCTCATTGGGAAAGGCCTCATATGCCAGGTGGTTTTCAGTAAAAAAATTGGCGATCCAGGCCTCTTTTTCCGGGTCCTTTTTTTGGCCAAAGACATTGTCAGGCATCTGCCACCCAAGACTCCTAAAACATCTTCTTTTTTACAAATATGTAAACTACTATCAGGGAGATAAGAAACGAAAAACCCATGGTGATGAAAAAGGCGTGGGGATTGTGCTGGAAGGGAAGTTCGATATTCATCCCGTATATGCTGGCCACCAGGTTGGGGAGCATTAGAACGATGGTGACAGCAGTCAAAAACTTCATGACGATGTTGAGGTTATTGGAGATCACAGAGGCATAGGCATCCATCATGCCAGCAAGGATGTCACTATAGATCTTGGCCATCTCTATAGCCTGCTGATTCTCTATCTGGGCATCCTCCAGGATATCCTCGTCGTCTTCGTTTATAGGTACGAATCTCCCGCTTCCCAACCTTACCATGACCATGTCGTTTGCCTTCAGGCTCGTGTTGAAATAGACAAGGCTCTTTTCAAGGTTGAGGAGCTTGACGAGTTCCCTATTTCTCATGGATTGTTGTAGCTCGGTCTCATATTCCTCCATCAACCTGTCTATCAGCCTGAGATGCCTCAGATAATCGCTAGCCACCCGAAGAAAGATATTGAAGATGAACCTGACCCTGCTCACAAAGATGCGCTGTTTCCTGGCAGATTCTATAACCTTGGCCAAGACCTCCGTCTCCACTGGACAGACGGTGATTATCGCATCCTCGAGGAGGATTATCCCAAGAGGTATTGTCTCAAATCTAACCATCTCGCCGCTATGCTGCGGGAAGGGGATCTTGACAATGATCAAGATCTGGCCTTCATCACTCTCCACCCTGGAGGTCTCTTCGACATCGAGGGGATATCGTAGAAATTCAGGCAGTACTTGAGTCTCTTCCAATATCCGGTTAATCTCTTCATCAGTAGGAGCCACGAGATTTATCCAGCAACCCTTTTCTACATGATCGCTTGGCTCCACAGAGTTTTTCTTTTGCGAAAAGATTTGGAGCAATCTGTCAACCTCTCGTATTGGATTTGGTCCGGCCTCTATTTTATAAGACAGCCCATGGCTTAAGGCAAGCAAAAGGGTAATAAACTTCTCTCCTGGTGGACTGCTATGGCACAAATAAAGGACCTCCTACAAAGATGCTTCCTCTTCAAGGGGCTGCCAGAAAAGGCCCTGCTTGACATTGCCTCCATAGGCTCGATAAAAAAATTCAAACCAAGACAGACTGTCTTTCTGGAGGGAGATCCACCAAGTGGATTCCATATTGTAATCGATGGTAGCATAAAGATATTTAAACTATCTCCAGAAGGAAGGGAACAAATACTTCATGTCTTTGGGCCGGGGGAACCTTTTGGTGAGGCTGCTGTATTTGCACAGGCACGATTTCCTGCCAATGCAACGGCAATGAAGCCGTCTCGGACCTTTTACATACCGAGAGATGCATTCGTGAGGCTCTTGAATCAAGATCCCTCCTTGGCAATGAACCTACTTGCCATCTTGTCCAAAAGGCTGATGAATTTTGCCAGGATGATTGGTGATCTCTCCCTGAAAGAGGTCCCCGGACGGCTGGCCACCTATCTTCTCATATTGATGAACAGGCAGGATAATAGCACATCGGTAACCCTCGATATGCCCAAGACCCAATTGGCAAGTCTTCTGGGCACCATCCCTGAAACACTTTCAAGGATCTTCGCCAAGATGCAAGCAGAAAAGATCATCTCTGTTCAAGGCCCAAAGATCGAGATCCTTGACCAAGATGCCCTGAAGGAACTATCTGGCAACATCTTCCAAGAAGGACGTCTGGAAATCAAATAGAATTATCTGAGAGGATACAAGCAATGAAGAAAAGGATCTTCCCTATCCTGATACTCCTGGCACTTCTTTGGCCCATGTTTCTTTCCATGGCCCAAAATACTCCAGGGGAAGATATCAATTCAGCTCAACAAAGGGCTGATGCAGGAAATTTCACTGTATTGACACCGTTTTTTTTGGAGGGTTATGCCAGATGGTTGTGTAATATGGTGGAGGAGGAACCAAACCAGCCAAGGCTCTTGTTGCTATCTTCTGAGGCAATGGAGGTATTTACCAACTTTGAAAGAGGGCAGGCAGACCTGGCAATTGGCCTGAATCCATTTCCTGAAAAAAAATCAGAAAAGAAGATGGAGATCCTGAAAAGCCCCACAGGCCAAGACATCCTATCCATCGCCCTGGGCAAGACAGGCATAGTCTTGCTCGTCCACACTGCCAATCCATTAAAAGGACTCACCCTCTTCCAAGCCGATGCAATATTCTCCTCTGACAGAAGATGCGGATATCCCTTCAATATCATCAGGTGGGGGCAAGTCGGACTTTCTGGTGCTTGGCTCGAACAACCTATCCACCTCTATGGACTCACCAGGCAGAGTCTTACCTACAGACTTTTCCAGCAGATGGTTCTCTGCGAAGGCAGCATCAAAAAGGGATGTGCCAGGCAGATAGATACCAGTGATGTCATAGCCAGAGTATCCAATGACAAAAGGGGAATAGGTTTTGCCTGTCTAAGCAAAGACCTCAAGAAGACCAAGGCCCTTCCTCTGGCAGCAAAAGAGGAATCCGACTATTTCCTGCCAACTGATAAAAATATCCTTTCGGGTACCTATCCACTGACCAGGACAATCTTCGTATTTGTGAAACTGCCTGAAGGCCACAGGCCTTCCCTCTGGAAAAGGCTATTCATCCAAAAGGCCCTGGAGGGAAAAGGCCAGGCGATGCTATCCCGTTATGGGATGGTTCCTCTCTATCGAAATGGTGCCAAGGAGATAGACTCTATCCTAAAAGATATATGGGACGGCCATCAAAAGGGCAAGAGGCAATAGATCCATCTTACTTGACTATCTCGGTACCCACGCCAGCATCGGTGAAAAGCTCCAACAATATGGCATGCTCTCTTCTACCATCAATGATGTGTGCTTTACGACTCCCCTTTTTCAGTGCCTTCAGACATGCCTTGAGCTTTGGTATCATACCCCCGGAGACTATCCCTTCGGAGATGGCCTTTTCCACCTCCTGAAAACTCATGGAATGTATGAGTCTTTGTTCGGACTTTTCGCCACCTGGCCCCAGTACACCAGGGACGTCTGTCAGGAGGATCAACTTCTCTGCCCTAAGCCTTCCTGCAATCGCCCCGGCCACCAGGTCTGCATTGATATTGTAGGCCTGCCCCTCAGGCCCTACACCAACAGGGGCAATCACTGGCACAAAACCCTCTGATTCCAGGGCGGTCAGGACACCAGGATTCACGTCAGCAACCTTTCCCACACGGCCTATATCTATGATCTCTGGCGGCCTGGCATCACCACTATATTTATAGATCTTCATGCGCTTGGCCTGGATAAGGTCTCCATCTCTGCCAGAAAGGCCCACAGCACGGCCACCGAGGCGGTTAATGAGACCGACTATCTCCTTGTTGACTGTACCGACCAAGACCATTTCGACTACACTCATGGTCTCTTCGTCCGTTACCCTCTGCCCCTCGACAAAGGTGGATTCTATCCCCATCCTGGCCATTATCCTACTTATCTGTGGACCGCCTCCGTGAACAATGACTGGATTTATCCCAACATATTTCATCAGAATGATATCCAGTGCAAACTGTTCCTTCAAGTTGTTGTCCACCATGGCATGGCCACCATACTTGATGACAATAGTCTTGCCAGAAAACCTTCTGATATATGGCAGTGCCTCGATAAGCACTTGAGCTGTGGAAGTCGACGACATTTATAAACTCCTACAGGATAAATCTGCTCAGATCCTGGTCATCCAGGATATCGGCCAGTTTTTCCTGGACATAACCAGCAGTGATATTGATGGTCTGGGGTGCCACGTCCGGTGCCTCGAAGGAGATCTCCTCGAGAAGGCGCTCCATCACCGTGTGAAGCCTCCTGGCCCCTATGTTTTCCGTCCTGGAGTTTACCTCAAAGGCGATTCTTGCTATTTCGTCTATGGCATCCTTTTCAAAGACCAGCTCTATGTTCTCCGTGGCCATCAAGGCCTTGTACTGAGTGACCAAGGCATTTTCGGGCTCTGTGAGTATCCTGGCGAAATCTTCCTGGGTAAGGGAATCCAGCTCTACCCTGATAGGGAACCTACCTTGGAGTTCTGGCAAAAGATCCGAAGGTTTTGCCACGTGAAAGGCGCCGCTTGCCATGAAAAGGATGTGATCTGTCCTGACTATACCATATTTCGTGTGGACACTGGTACCTTCGACAATGGGCAAAAGATCCCTCTGGACACCCTCGCGAGAGACATCAGGTCCACCCTTTCCCACTCCTGAACCCGCTGCTATCTTGTCGATCTCGTCCAGGAAGATTATGCCTGACTGCTCCACCCTGGCGACTGCCTTTTCAACCACCTTGTCCATATCGATAAGACGGCCAGCCGCCTCCTGCTCCAATATCTTCCTGGCCTCTTTTACAGTGACTCTCCTCCTCTTTTTCTTTCTCGGAAACACGTTTGACAGCATGTCCTGGAGATTCGACTGCATCTCCTCCATGCCAGCTGCTGCAAATATCTCCACCATGGGAGCAGCAGGTTTCTGGGATATTTCAAGCTCTACGAACCGATCTTCCAGCTTTCCATCCCTCAACATCTGCCTGAAGCGCTCCCTGGTCTCACTGGAGTCTGCCCCCTCTCCCACTGCCCCCACAGGCCTTGGAGGGATCAAGAGATCCAGAAGCCTCTCTTCTGCCTGGAACCTGGCCTTCTCTTCTACTTTTTGCTTCTCTTCTGCCTTTACCATATCCACTGCCAGGTGTGTCAGATCCCGTATCATGGATTCCACGTCCCGCCCCACGTATCCAACTTCTGTGAATTTACTGGCCTCTATCTTCAAAAAAGGTGACTTGGCCAGCCTTGCAAGTCTTCTGGCGATCTCTGTCTTTCCAACACCAGTTGGGCCAATCATGATAATATTTTTGGGCGCTATCTCGTCCCTTAGATCTTCTGGGACCTGCTGCCTACGCCATCGGTTCCTGAGCGCTATGGCAACCGAGCGCTTGGCCTTGTCCTGGCCTATAATATATTTGTCGAGTTCAGAGACAATCTGCCTCGGAGTAAGAGGCTGAAAATCCCCGGAAGTCAAAGCCTTCATTTCGCCTTATCCTCCAAGCTTTCGTAAACAAAAGAATGATTTGTGTAGATGCATATATCGGCTGCTATCTCAAGTGCACTCCTTGCTATCTCCTTGGCAGACAAATCACTATGGGCTACCAACGCCCTGGCAGCAGACAAGGCATATGGTCCCCCTGAACCAATTGCAATAATGCCGTCATCTGGCTCGATTACGTCGCCAGAACCAGAGATAAGGAGGGTATGGTTGCCGTCTGCTGCAATAAGCATTGCCTCAAGACGCCTCAACAACTTGTCAGTTCTCCAATCCTTGGCAAGTTCAACCGCGGCCCGGAGGAGATTGCCACCATAGGTCTCTATCTTGCTATCCAGCCGCTCGAACAAGGTAAATGCGTCTGCCGTAGCCCCTGCAAAACCTGAAATCACCTTGCCATTAAAGAGTCTCCTGACCTTTTTTGCCTTCTGTTTCACCACCGTATGGCCCAGGGTTACCTGACCGTCACCGGCTATGACCACTTTGCCCATATGCCTGACGGCAATAACCGTAGTGCCCTTGATATACTGCGTCATTGAAAATTTCCCCGACATGGATTCCCTGGCACGTGAAAACTGCGCCAGGGTAAAGCAAATAGAATTCTAAGATACTACAGATTGAAGATTATATGAAGTGATAGATTCTACCCAGGCCATCACTTCCAAATCTCAGAAGGCACAATGGGATCTACACAAGAACTATTTAGGCCTGATACGAACAGCACATACCTTGTATTCAGGTGTAAGTGTCTTGTTATCCATACCAGGGCTTGTAAGCAGGTTGGTAAGATTGTCCTGGAAATGAAATGTCATGAATACCGTACCAGGCTTGCTCCTGTCTGTAACCTTGACCCTGGCCTTGATGCTCCCCCTTCTTGACTCCACCTTGACAATCTGTCCATGGACTATGCCCAGGGTAGATGCGTCTCCTGGATTGATCTCGAGAAGCTCGTTTTCGGCTATGATATCGAATCCTTCACAGCGCCGGGTCATGGATCCGTTGTTATAATGTTCCAATCTCCTACCTGTGACAAGCACCAAGGGAAAGTCCTTATCTGCCTCTTCTTCAGGCACTATGTAGGAAACAGGGACAAAAGTTGCCTTGCCCCTTGGGAATTTCTCAGTATGGAGCAATGGTGTGCCTGGATGTCCTTTCGAGGGACAAGGCCATATCTGTCCTCGATTTCCGATATCCTTGTAGGATATCCCCCTGTAAGATGGGGTCAATCTGGTTATTTCTGTCATTATCTGCTCAGGGCTGGTATATATCATGGGATAACCCATTGCCTGGGAGATGAGGCAAATGATCTCCCAATCGGCCTTCAGACGCCCTTTGGGATTGATGACCTTGTTGACCTTCCTGACCCTTCTTTCACCGCTGGTGAAGGTCCCTTCCTTTTCGAAAAAACAGGCAGAAGGCAAGACTACATGGGCCAATTTTGCAGTCTCTGTGAGAAACATGTCTTGTACCACTACAAAATCCATGGCCTCTAACGCCCGTCGAACCTTTTGAATATCCGATTGGGTCTGCGCCGGGTCATATCCCACACAATAGAGGGCCTTGAACCTGCCCTTGAGTGCCTGGTCATACATCTCAGGCTCCATGAGCCCCGGGGTGGAAGGAAGGGCAGACACACCCCAGGCCTTGGCAAAGGTCTTCATGGCCTCTGGATCATCGGTTGCCTGATAACCCGGGAATATATATGGCAAGGTGCCCATATCACAGGCACCCTGGACATTGTTTTGTCCCCTCAAGGGGTTAATACCTGTAAATGGCCTACCGACATGACCAGTAGCCATGACAAGATTAGCAAGGGCAATGACCCCGGCAGTACCTCCCTTGTGCTCGGTCACTCCTAAGCCATAGAGAATCATGGAGTCATCGGAAGTGGCATAAACCCTGGCAGCCTCTCTTATCAGCTCAGGAGACACATCTGTCAATTGGGCCATCCTTTCAGGGGAATAATCCTGACAGTGTTCCTTCAGGGCCTCAAATCCCTCCGTACGGGCATCTATGAAACCTTGATCCACCAAGCCCTCTTCGATAATGGTATACAGCATGGCATTGAGGAGGGGGATGTTGCTGCCCGGTCTGATACTGAGCCAGATACCCCCTTCCTGTTCATCTGCAATGGCTGCGAGATCCGTCTTCCTGGGGTCTATGACTATCAATCTGGCCCCCCTGTCGACAGCATCCCTGATCTTCAGCCCAATTATCGGGTGTGCCTCTGTGGTGTTTGCACCACATATCAATATACAATCTGCACCGATTATCTGCTCAAATGGGGTAGTTGCTGCACCGCTTCCAAGTGTTGCCAGCAGACCGCTGACAGATGGAGCGTGTCAGACCCGGGCACAATTGTCAACGTTGTTGGTACCCCATGCAGCCCTTGCCAGCTTTTGTAGAAGGTAATTCTCCTCGTTGGTACATCTTGCAGAGGCCAAGACCCCCATACTATCCGGACCAAATTCGTCCTTGATCTTCTGAAAACGTTCCACAACGACCTTCAAGGCATCGTCCCACTCCACCTCTCTGAAGGGCTCGTCAACACTATCCCTGACAAGGGGCAAATAGAGCCTGTCAGGACTCCTGTAGAACGTATATCCGAAACGGCCCTTTACGCATAGCTGACCATAGTTTGGTGGATTTTCTTGATCGGCCTTCACCTCGAGGATCGCCCCGTACATCGTGACCACATCGAGGCTACATCCTGTCCCGCAATAGGTACAAACTGTCTTGACAGACGAGAGCTGGGCAGGAAGGAGGGGTACCACACTGTCCTGCTTGGATAGGGTTCCAGTGGGGCAGGCGTCTACACATGCTCCGCAGGAGACACAATTTTCATTGATCTTGATACTCACATCGGTGAGCATCCTGGTCTTTTCGTCCAGGCTGAGCTCCAATTCGAAGGCATCATAACGGCAACTTCTAACACACCTGGTACAACCGATACATTTGTTGGCATCTATGACTATGAATGGGTGGGATTTGTCCAGGGGATATTTGAGCCTGGTACGGGCCTTGTTGGCCTTTACTTTATAATCCACGCAAAGTTCACGGTAGGTGCATTTCGACAGCCCTAAACACCCACATTGCAGGCAGCGGTTCGCCTCCCTGAGGGCCATTTCCTCAGAGAAACCCAATTGAACCTCTCCGAAGTCACCAGTTCTCCTCTCAGGGGGTCTGGCAGGCATTACTTCGTTGAGTTGGATATCATAGCCTTCAAAATTGTGCATATCCACGTCTTCGAACCTCTTGCCCTTTGTAAAATTGAACCGAGGTTCCAACACGGATGGTTTTTCCTTTGTCAGGTATTCATGGATGGACTCGGCAGCCCTACGTCCACCTGCCACAGCCTGAATTACAGTCCTTGATCCAGTGGCAGCATCTCCTCCTGCATATATACCTGCCACACTTGTCTTCATTGTACTGGGATGGGCCTTGATGGTCTTCCTGGGGGTAAGGGCAATAGAGGCCTCGAGCTCTCCATAGCTCTGGAAGGTGGGATCACCTTCCTGTCCCAGGGCCGAGATGATAGTATCACCTGTCCAGGTCAGGCGTGAACCTGGCATCGGGATGGGATGCCTTATGCCCCTTTCGTCTGGCTCGTCCAGTATGGTACGGGCCATCTCCACCTTTATCTTTCCATCATCTTCCATGATCCTCAAAGGGGTGGCCATGAGAAAGAACTGGACCCCTTCCTTTTCTGCCTCCTCAATATCACGCTGGTGGGCAGGAAGCTCGACCCTGGACCTGGGATAAATGACCGTCACATTCTTGGCACCAAGCCTTCTGGCACTCCTGGCCGAGTCAACTGCAATATCTCCACCGCCGACGATCAAGACCTGCTCCCCTATGGATGGCTTGCCTCCAAGGTTCACCTCCTTGAGAAACCTGAGACCACACATGGCATGTTCTGCCCCTTCGATCTCGAGTTGTTTCTGCCTCGACAGCCCAGTGGCGATGAATATGGCATCAAAGCCCTGATCCCTGAGGTCCTGGAGCGTGAAGTCTGTCCCCCATCTCTTTCCGAGCCTGGCATGGACCCCGAGATTCAAGATACCCTGGACCTCCCTGTCCACTTCCCTGTTTGGGAGTTTATAGCCAGGAATACCATATCTCATCAGGCCACCGAGCTTGTCCTCGGCCTCGAAGATAGTGACCTGATGCCCCTGTTTCCTCAAAAAATAGGCACAAGACAAGCCGGCAGGCCCACCACCTATGATAGCCACCTTTTTGCCCGTGGGTTTGCCTACTTCAGTGTCCCTGAAACGCGCCTCTTTGGCATAATCAGCCACGAATCTCTTGAGGTGATTGATGGCAATAGGCTCATCCAATAGGATACGTCTGCATCTGGTCTCACAAAACCTGGGGCACACCCTACCGACTGCTATAGGCAAGGGATTTTTTTCCTTGATGAGCATGAGAGCTGCCAGATACTCACCCTTGGCTATCAGATTCACATATCCCTGGACGTTTATGCCCCCTGGACATGTCAGGTTACAGGGTGCACGGCAGTCGCCGTAGTGACTTTCTGCCAAGATCTCCAGCCTTTCCTTTCTAAAGGCATCGAGATCCCTGTTGTGAACCTCTATCACCTGTCCTTCTTCTGCCTGGGTGACACAGGCCCTAACCCTGCCACGTCCCTCTATGTCGACCATGCAGAGGAGGCAAGGATTCGTTGACTCCTGCTCTCCCCTTATGTGACATATGGTAGGTATGTCAATCCCAGCAGCCAAAGCTGCTTCGAGAATGGTAAGGCCCTTTTCCGCCACTACCTCCCTGCCGTCAATGGTTATGTGAATGGTTTCAGCCATGGCACCTCGAAAAAAAATATCTCGACTTCCTCTAAAGCTCCAGCCAGGATTCGGAAAAAATCGTCTTGCCCATGAGCACCCTGGTGGTCTTGTAATATTCCAATTCCTTGTCTGAAAGGCCTGATGGATCTGGATCGTTGTCATCCATGATATCATGCACCAATTTGATTAGCTCGGGACGCTGCCCATGTGCGAGCTCTATCAGCTCATGGTCATAGGTATCGACAATAGCAGACCAGAGGCCATATTTCATCAACATGGCCAGAAATGCCCTGTTCAAATAAGGCCGTAACTTGGAATCCACACCATTCGACACATTCGAAAGCCCCACTGTGCTCTTTGCCCCTGGGGCAATATCTGGCAGCATCGCCATGAATTCCAATCCGCTCATGACCTGATCGGACCCCAAGGTTATAGGTGTAGCTATGGGATCGACCAGGATCTTTTCATTCGGGATCCCGGCCTCGTTCATGGCCATGAGGAGGTCTATGGTCATGGCAGCCCTTTCGTTGGAATCCCGGGGCATGCCATCAACCCCCCACAAGAGGCCAACGACAAAACAACCAGATTCCGCGGCTACGGGGATGAGCTTTTTCATCCTTTCTGGTTGCAAGGAGATGGAGTTCATGATGTGATGTTCAGGGTGTTTTGCCGCCTTCATCCCTGCTATCAATGCATCGGCGTTCGTGGTATCCAGCGACAGGGGACAATCTGTGACCTCCTCTACCACATTGACGATCCAGGGCATGAGTTCAGGCCCGTCCTTCCTTGCAGGGCCTATGTTAAGGTCCAGGAAGTCACCACCATCTGCCACCTCTTCATGGGCCATCTCCACGATGGGCCCAGGGTCTCTGGATCTCATGGCATTCCCAGTACGGGTTCCCATAATATTTATACTTTCAGCTATACATTGGACATACATAGCAATTTCCTCACTTGATTTTTTGACCCTTAGAGCAGCCTAATCTTCCGGTTTCCAACTTTTGAGGAATGGAGGGAGATGACTTGCCTCTCTTGGGCCTATCTGTATCTTCCAATCTGGCAGTTCCTCCTCCAACTCACCCTTGATGGATGCAAGATAACCAGGGATTATAAGACTTCTGTGTCTCACCTTTTCTTCTATGCCGCTCTTCTTCACGAACTGGGCGATGAGATCTGCACTGAATTTTCCTGCCGCCCAAGCCGTCAATACGGAAAGCCCCTCGGTATCTTTAATGAGGAGCCAAGATGGCACCTTGCTGCCTTCTATCTCACCAGAGACGATAAAATAGGTCAAAGAGAAATTACAGGTTATGAGCACTGGAGAATTCTCATCAGGGCCGTTGATAGGATAGATATCCTCCTGTACCACCATGGGGCGTTGAGGATCTGTAAAGATGTTGAGCCGTTCAAGTAGCAAGGGGAACAACAGATCACCCTGCAGGTCAGAAAGCACTATGATACCCGCATACTTGGCTATGAGTATGGAAGAGATGACCGTCTCCATGAAGGGATCATCTGTCATCTCACATGGAAAGGTTATGGTTGGAAAGCCCAAGGGCTTGTACTTGTGTTTCACAGATGCCCTTCTGCACACTATCTGGTCCTCGTACACACTCTTCATGGTGCGGGCACCGGTATCCAGGACCAAATCCTTGAGGCCGTCAGCCTGGAGTTTTTCAGATATCTTTGCCGTCTCTCCGATATTTTCCCCTTTTACCACAATGGGGCAGCCGGTCTCCTTGGCGACCTCGGCCATGGCCTCTGCATTGGAGGCGGTTGCTGCAAATAGCAGGGGAACGTGTTTACCGCAGGTCTCTGCACCAGCCTTGATGACCTGTGGATCTTCGCTCATGAGAATGATGCTGGCATCAGGACATTTTGAGCGGACCTTTTCGACCAAGCCAACAAAGGCCTGGGAATCACCAACATCCTTGATAGCAAACATGTCAGCCTTAAGCTCAACCCCTACCCTATCATAGCGAAGGGCCAAGAAACGGTCCAATCTCCCATCTATTTCCGACGGATCCATATCGGCAGACAGCATTACAGCAATGCCGGTAGGATGCTCGAATCTCTTCTCATGCCTGTAGAGACAAGTCTCACCACCAAAGACAAACTTGTCATCCCCGCTTCCCAAGGTGATGGTCCTAATGGGAGGCGCACTGGCCTCACTGACCTTTTCCTTCACATCCTCTGAAACATAGGGACAAGCACCTATCTCTGCCTGACCTGCAGCAACCTTCATTGCAAAGGCCAAACAGGTAGGTACACCACACTCCCCACAATTTTTCTTGGGGAGCATTTTCAGGATCTCTATTCCAGTAAGCGCCATGATCCTTAGCTCCTCTTAAACTACGCTTTCCATAGAAAGTGCAGGATGACCCTTCTCCTGCAAGAATTTCAACACCTCATCCTCGGAAACACCCACTTCTTCATCTGCTATCAAGTCCAGAAGCTCAGGTATTCCCTCCTCCTTGGCCCTCTCTTCCAGACGCTCCCGGAGTTCCTCTTTGAGCATCTTGGGCATCCAGACCACCCTTTTCAGACCACCTTCAGCCTGCATGAATTTCCTGGAACAAATGTAGTGCTTGGATACACCAAGAAATCCTGGAGTAACCTGACCACCACCAACCATGCCTGCAAGGGTGGTAAACTTCATGCCGCTCGGAGTCATGCCCATATAATCCCTGTTGACGATCATTATGCCATTACACATGGGAAGCATCGTGGCAATACACTCGAAACATCCACAGGCAGTCATGGGATCGATCATGAGAGAATAGGCACTTACCCTTTCCACCTTGCCCCTGGAGGCCTTCTTGACAAATTCATTGATCCCTTCCCACTGTCCGAGCTTGGGATCGATGCACTTGCCCTTTTCGATTGGCTGGTTAGGGCCAGTAGGATTGATCTCGTAAGATGCCTTCCCGTCCAACCAGTTGTAGGCCCCACACATGCCGATACGCTCTGGAGTTATCACGCAGACATGGCTCGGGGCAAAGGACTGGCACAAAGTACAAGAGTAAAAGATATCTTCGCTCTCGTCCGTCATAGAACCGAGACGCCTATCCCTTTCGGCATAGACCTCTTTGGCCAGCTCCAGCACCTCCTTGACCTTGTCCTCAATGGTGTAGATCTTGACCTGTACCTTGTCCACGATGGCCCCAAAATCCTGATGAAGCTTTCCATGCAAGATCCTGCCGATATGTTCGAATTTGAAGCCCTTTTCTATTGCAGCCTTTCCCACCCTGAGCCACATGATATTTCTTTGGCCAATATGCATAATGCCCTGGGCATAGTTTATGAGATGATGAAACTGGCGTTCGAGTATGGGCTCGAAATCCGGCTGCATCTGTCTGCCCGCCACTTCGACCAAGATGGCCAAGGGAAGCTTGGCCCCCTCTTCCACCTCTGTCATCTCTGGACCTTCCACGATGACCTTGCCGTCTTCTACCTCGTCCATATCCTTGGATACGAGGACCTCGACACCAAGGGTCCTGCCGCCACCGCACTCCAGGTAAAGATCGTCTTTCCTGATCCGCTCACCTTCGAATGCCGGCCCATAGGACACCGGGATATCGATCTTGGTAACGCTGACCTTGAGTCCCCTTACCTCGATGGCCTTCTGGACTATCTCGTCATGGGGGACATTGCTCACCACGTGTTCGTACGTACATATACCAGTTGGCAGGACCTCGGGGATATCCCAGTCCGAAATTGTAGGGAAACCCCAGTTGATGGCCCCGGCAGCATTGGCATACCATTCGTCGGACACGGGACCAAAGGCTATGACAAAGGCAAAGGTGCGATCCTTGTTGTATATCAGATTCCCCTTGTAATCACCTGGTTTGATACCTCCAAAGGCAAGGGCCACACGGCAAGCAAAACCAATGGAAAAGACAGTGGAGGTATAAGTAGGGCCAAAGGGTACGAGCCTGGTAGACCAACCAATCTGTACCTTCCTCTTTAGAAGCTGATCAGGGAAGTAGATCCCATCGGTCTGATCGTGCAAGAAGATGTATAGATTCTTTTCCTGAAGCTCTATGGCTATCTTCTCGGCCTCCTCGGCCTTTGCCGGGGAGCCAAGTATTGCTGCAAAGCCCGGGGCCGTTCCATCCACGAATTCTACGCCCCTCTTTCTGAAGATAATATCGTCTGCAGCACCCAGCCAATAGTTACCACTGGAAGGGGGATCTTCGGTCTTCGTATAATACTGGGGTTCCTCAATATACCTTATGGCCTCAAACATCTCCTCTGCAAAATATGTGGCCATGCCTGCATCCAGGGCTGGCGCCAGATACGGAAGCCAAAGGTGATCGCTTACCGGGGGAGGGAGAAGCTTTCTGCACTCTTGGAAGATATCCTTCATATCCCCCAGCTGTTTCACAGGCGCACCCAGCATACTGTAGATAATAGGTAGATAATAGGCTGTATTGGGAAATGCCACTTCCTGTTCAGGACCATACTTCTTCAGGGCATCCTCAAATTTTTCCTCGGCCATATCCACTATCTTGTGTGCGCCTCGGATCGCTGCAGAACAGATTATCTTGGACATATTCTTTCCTCTCTAAGTTTCTCTTTGAAATTCTCTTCAGGAACCTCTCCTGAACCTTATTCCGTCAGTTCCTATGGCATAGCTCTACAAGAGACCTTCCACGAGGGCCTCAGTCAATGCAACCGACTTGGGATGTCTCATCACCATGAGCTCTCCACCGGCGAGAAGAAGAGTGGAGGCTGTAATTGCCTCCATGAGCACACCCCGCCGCTCCTGATCACCGAGCATACCGTCACTTGGCAGTCTGGTCTCCTTGGCCTTCCATACCTCTCTACCAAGGTTACATATGAAAGGACAAGACAGCTTGTCGTCCTGCTGTGTCAGTGCTGCAAGCCTTATCCTCTCCATGACCGAATAGGTGTATTCCAGACCATATCCGACAGCACCAATGGATGGATCCATGAGGATCTGATCCAGATGCACACCCAGGTTTTCAAGGAGAATATTCAACTGCTTGGCCAGGTTGACATCAATGGGGGTGGATGCGACAACAGGATATTGAAAGGCCATTGCAGTCGCCCCGAGGGTCCTATAATTGGCATCCGTCAAAGGCCCCAGGCATACCTTTCTCTCTCCTATCCTGCCTGTGATCTCTCGCAAGGTCTCGGTATCCTTTTCTGCATTCCCACAACCCCAGAATATAATTGGCACATCAACGGCCTCCACCACTTTTTGTGCCACTTCAGCCGCTTCCGCAGGAGAGGCATCCGCCCCGTTTGGATCAGTACTGATGAGCGAGAGACAGATACACTTGGCATTGTATTCGTCTACACACTTCTTGGCCCAAGCTGGAGGGTCATTCAAACAGTCGGAGAAATATTTGGTAAGGACCTCCGGCCACTCCTCAGGCTCTGTATCCAGAACCTCAAAGGCCACCCTTGGTGGATTGGGCATCTGCCCTTCGAAGTTGTAAAATGGCAGTGCTGTTTCTCCACCAACGGAGATGGCCTTGTCCCCATCTCCAAGGGTCACACTCTGGATCACCCCTGAGCATGCCTCCAGGTACACCTCCTCTGGTATGTCTCCAGCCCTTTCTGGCAGACTGGGCTCTTCCTTGGATAACACGGGGACAGAGAGATCAGAAACACCTTCCTCTGCAGGGGCAGATATCTCTATCCTGGGTTTTTCTGCTTTTGGTGCAGGTTTCTCAGGCTCTTCTTTGGCTTTGGAGGCCTCAGGCTCAGGTTCTGGAGTAGAGACCTTCTCCTTTTCTTTTTCCTGGGGTTCAGGCCCTGGCTCTTCGGTTACTGGTGCTTTCTCTTCTTTTGCTTTCTCAACAGGCCTCGGACCAGCTTCTATACTCGGTATGTATATCCCCTGTCTATTCTCCGCCCTGTTTAGACCATCCTTGGCCTTTTCGTTCTGGGGATCGATTGAAAGAGCCTTTTTGAATTCTGCTATTGCAGTATCGTAATCACCCTTCATGAGGGCGACATTGCCCCTGGCAGTATAGCGTATGACCCATTTTTCCTTCCACCACTGCTCATCCACATCTTCAGGACATGGGGGCAGGGTTTGGGATGTCTCAACCGGCTCAGCCTTGACAGAAGGCCCCTTTACGCCAGAAAGTTCCTTCTCGAGGGCGGCCTTGGCCTCTGCCAGACCATTCTTGGCCTTTTCATCCCCGGCATCGATTGAAAGGGCCTTTTCAAAGGCATCTATAGCCCCATTATAATCCCCACTGTGGAGGGCAAGATTGCCCTTTGCCACAAGGTTTACCACCTCCTTGTCCCTAACGGCTGGCCTTTGCTCTATTTCCTGTTCCTCAGGAGTGGCTCTGACCACCTCTTCCACAGGAGTCGACACTTCCTGGGCTGGGACCTCTACCTTGGGTGGAGGAGGAGGTGCCCCACGCCCTGGCACTGGCGGAGCAACCTGTGCCAACTGGAGCATGAATTCTGCCTCGAGAAATCTCTTGAGGGCCTCAAACTGGGAATCATCAAGGCCCAATACCTCTTTCAATGCCTGAAGTCCGAGGTTCAAGGACTCCAACACCCTTTGTTCCCTATCGGTCAAAGCAGGACCTGGACCTTGGGGTACAGGAGGCGCCGGTGGCGCCACTGGAGCGTTCACTGGTGCCTCAAGGTCTGACGTGGATATAGCCTGCCTCTTCTCCAGTTCTTTCCTGGTCCTTTCTATCTCTTCAGTAAGTCTTTGGACTTCGGCCTCTTTCTGGCTTGCCATAGTCCTTGCCTCCTCTATCTGCTTTTTGAGATCCGACATCTCAGAGGCCACCTTTTCCTTTTCCTTGATCACCAATTCACGGGAGGCCTGGGCCTCTGTCTTTGCCCTTTCAAGCTCTTCCTCAAACTCTATCCTCACCTCTTTACGGGCATCTTCCACTGCCTTTTCGATACTGTCCAAACTGGCCAGGACCGGCTCGACACCCTTGGGTTCCGGCCGCTGATCAAGACCCGCCCTTTTTACAATCTCTGGCACGGCCTCTTCCCATTCAATGGCCATGATATGCACACCGGCAACCCCTGGGATATCCTGGACCTGCCTAATTATATCAACACATATGTTTATGCCCTCTTCCCTCTGGTCGGAAGAATCCGAAAGTCGGGCCAGGACCTCATCGGTAACGTCGAGACCTGGTACGAACTTTTTCATATACCTGGCCATTCCCAGGGACTTGGGAGGAGTAACTCCTGCCAGGATGAAACACTTTTCGTGTACGCCTAAGTCCCGGACCATCTCCATGAACCTGGCAAACTTGTCTACATTATAGATGATCTGGGTCTGGACAAAATCTGCCCCCGCCTCCACCTTTTTGGCCAATCTCACTGGCCTGAACTCAAAGGGATCGGCAAAGGGATTGGCAGCGCAACCCAGAAAGAGATTGGGTTCAGAACCCTTGATCTCTTCCCCACATTGAAACCTCTTGTCATCCCGCATCTTCTTGACCATCTGAAGAAGCTGGATAGAGTCCATGTCGAAGACGCCCTTGGCCTGGGGATGATTCCCGAATTTCTGATGGTCTCCTGTGAGACACAGGAGATTTTTGATGCCGAGGGCTGAAGCACCGAGGATGTCCGCCTGCATACCTATACGGTTTCTGTCCCTACAGGTCATCTGCATTACCGGCTCCAGACCTTCGGCAAGCGCAATCAAGCCTGCTGTGAGACTTGACATCCTGACAATGGCTGTCTGACAATCGGTAATATTTACAGCATCTACATGGCCCTTCAATATCTTGGCCTTTTTTCTTACCAGCTCCAGATCCCCACTCTTTGGTGGCCCCAGTTCACCTGTGACCGCAAAGGCACCTGAGCGCAACACATTTTCTAGATTGCTTCCTGCTTTCACGGCAGCAAGTCCTCCCTAATTCTGCGACGGGGGCCTCCATGGCCTGCCTGGGTCCAGTCGCGTATTGGCATGATATTCTTCATTTCATCCGATCTGTTGAGTCGAGAAAGCTTATCGTATATCTGCTGCCAGATGCATGGAACATCCGGATTGATCTCACAGCGTCCACCCTGAGAACCACCACATGGCCCATTGGAAAGGCTCTTGGCACACCTTGCCACAGGACAAAGCCCACCGGTGAGATGGAGTACACAGGCCCCGCAGCCTGCGCACATCTCCTTCCATTCCCCACTGGACAAATTGGCCCCGTAAAATGTAGTATTCAGTGCAGGCAGTACGTTTATGTCTTCACAGCGATCGGCAATGAAATTGACACCCACGCCGCAGGCCATCGACAATACTGCATCAAAATCAGATGCTTCCTCGTTCAAGGGATCGATGTATTCTGGATCACATTGCCTGACAAGGGTCCGTTCCTGGATCTCTATCTCTTTGCCCTGTCTGGAAAGGCCGAGCCTGAGGGCCGAGGCCAGAATGCTAACCTCCTTGTCTCCCCCTGCAGAACACACTGCCACACAACCTCTGCAACCGAGGATCATGATGCGGTTACAGCCTTGGACCATTTCCAGAAGCTCTTTAAGTGTCTTTCTTTCTGCAATTATCATTGAATATTACCCCAAATCTGCTGGACCAATCTCTTATTCTGGCCTACTGCCAGCCCCGGCCCTCGATGCCATAATCCTGGCAGCCTCAACCACTGGTTCGGTCTCTCCCCTGCCAGCAAAAAACATCTCCACAAGGCCTGGGTCCATATCCAGTTCCTCGAGTATCTTTTTTACCTGTGCCACCCTCTTGGATGCCCTTCTACTACCGGACAAGTTATGGCACTTATCTATCTGGCATCCCACGACAAATACAGCAGAGGCCCCTTGAGTAAAGGCATCGAGAAGCTCTGGAACCTCCAATCGGCCAGTGCATGGGATCCTCTCCAGATCTACATCTTCGGGGATGAGGCCTTCACCCTTCAGTGCCTCTGGTTCCACGCTGAGGGTGTAATTACAACAAAATCCCTTGATCCTGCTCATGCTAATCCCCCCTTTGCCTCTGGTGACGGCGCAAGCCGGATTGCCTCGGCTGGACATTCGAGTACACATATCCCACATGCATGACAAAGCTCAGGCTCTATGACAGCATAGCCTTCTTCTATGATCCGGGGGGCCCCAAAAGGACAAAGCCTGACACAGGTGAGGCAGGCCACACACTTGCCGGCCTCTACCACAGCAAATTGTCCCAAGCTCTCGAGCCTGTGTTCATCTACGGATTTTCTCTTGATAGCCTCGTCCCGAAGTGCCTTTATTACATCGGCACAGCGTACATTCTGGGGACATACGGGTATGCAACTCTGACACTGGGAACATGCCCATATGATGTTCCCTGTCACCAGTTCTTCCTCCATCCCCATGGATACCATGTGTACGATCTTTCTGGGATCGAACTCATCCACTACCTTCTCCACAGGGCAGACACCACTACACGAGCCGCAACCATAGCATTGATTCAGGGTATCGCAGCCCTGATGAGGCAGTATCTCTTCCACAAATGCCGGATTCAATTTTGATAACTGTACAGTCATGAATTAGTTCCTGTAATCGATTATTATTCCCCGGCCACCAAGGCTATCTTGCCTTTTTTCTGGGAAATAAGTCCTTTTTTGACCAGGGGTGCCATTATCTTCTCAAGCTCTTCGGCTGATGCCCCGGTCTGGGTACAGAGCGATTTCATATCCAAAGGAGCTTCTGAAAGAAGGATCCTCAATTCATGGGATATCCTCTCAGATCTCATGGCAGGAAGCACTTTTGCCTTTACCCCGTTTGCAATTGCCTCCTTGGAATAATCACCCGATTTGGACAGCTTTTTGGCCAGATTTCCCAGCAGTGTCCGGGGCTTTCTTGCCCCTGCTGCCTTGACTGCCGCGGCAAGCCTGCGCTTGATTGTATCTCTCGATACTTCACCATCGCTGGAACCCAGAGGCCCCTTGTCTCTGATCTTGGAGACATAACCAGTTATTAGCTCCACGAATCTCGGTGCCTCTGCGGCAGAAGCCCATTCGAGAGACAGCCTGTCGGAATCGACTCCACAATCCTCCAATAGCTGTCTACTCGCCTCGGTCACTATCATTGCCTCGTAATTACCAGACTGGTAATGACATTCACCAAGGTGTCAGCCACCAGTAAAAACCCCGTCAGCACCGCATCGGAAGGCCTCAACAACGAATCTCGCATCTATGCGACCTGTACACATCACCCTTATAACCCTGACGTTGGGCGGGTATTGATACCTGGAAACCCCTGCCGAATCCGCTGCTGCATAGCAACACCAGTGGCAAAAAAAGCCCAGTATCTTGGGATCAAAACCCTCTTGGGTCATTTCTTTCTCCTTTTCGACTGCGTTTTCCTTTGCCATGCTGCCCTAACCCTCACTACATTCCTGACCAGAAAAAGCATGAATCTGGGCCATAATGGCCTCGTCCGTAAAGCCTCCCATGCTAATGGCCAATGTGGGGCAGTGGGATGCACATATACCACAGCCCTTGCAAGAGGCAGTAATGGTCTGGGCCTTCTTCCTCTTGCCCACCTTGGAGAGCCTGATGGCATTGAATGGACAAAGACTTTCACATATACCACATCCAATACATGCATCCTGGTCAACCCGAGAAACTATTGGGGCCACAGCTACCTTGCCCTTGGCCAAGGGTATGGTCGCCTTGGCGGCAGCTGCCTTGGCCTGAGCCACTGACTCCTCAAGGCTCTTTGGGCCGTGGGCAAGACCACAGAGATAAACCCCGTCCACAGCTATCTCAACTGGCCTCAGCTTGGCATGTGCTTCCAGGAAGAAGCCGTCAGAAGTAAGGGGGGCCTTCAGGATCTTTGACAGCTCTTGATTGTCTCCTGGAGCAATCCCAGCTGACAATACCACTAAGTTTGCAGGGATCTCTATATCCTCCCCGAGCAACCTGTCAAAGGCCCTCACCTTTATCCCCCTGGATTGTTTGACGACTTCAGGCCTCTTGTCTGGGCTGTATCTAAGAAAGACGATGCCCTTTCTCCTGGCCTCCCTGTAGGCATCTTCATAGAAGCCATAGGTCCTCATGTCCCTGTAGAAGATATATATATTGCAGTCCGGCTTCAATTCCTTGAGCTTCAAGGCATTTTTCACTGCCTGGGTACAACACAGCCGGCTGCAATGGCTCATATCATCGCCGCGGGAGCCGACACACTGGATCATTACGATGTTGCGGGCATTTTTCAAAAAGCTCTTCCCACGGGCCAGCTTTTCCTCGAGTTCGAGCTGGGTTACAATCCTGGGGCTTTCTCCATATCCGTAGGATTTCGGCTTGTACTCCCTTGCACCCGTGGCAATCACGGTTACACCGTGATTTACGAGCCTGGTCTTTTTCCCTGTGGCTATGGTACTGGTAAAATTGCCCACGTAACCCGATATGGACTCTACAGTAGAATCTGTTATCACCTCTATGCCTGGATGGGCATCTACCCGGGAGATCAGCTCTTTCAGGACCGCCTTTGCGTTTTCTCCGTCCAAGGTCCAGGTAAGACGCCGCAGATTGCCTCCGAGCTGGCTCGATTTCTCCACGAGCACCACGTTGTATCCCTGCTCTGCTATGGACAAAGCAGCAGACATGCCAGCGGCACCACCGCCAAGCACAAGGGCTCCAGGGGTGACATCTACTGTGGGTTGCTCCAGGGGTGTGAGAAGACGGGCTTTTGCAGCTGCCATGCGGACAAGGTCCTTTGCCTTTTCCGTAGCTGCATCCGGTTCCTGGGCGTGAACCCATGCACATTGATCCCTGATATTGGCCATTTCCACCAAAGCTGGATTCAGCCCAACAGAACGAAGGGTCTCCTGGAAAAGTGGTTCATGGGTCCTGGGAGAACATGCAGCAATAACCACTCTATTCAGATTGTTTTTCTTGATCTTTTCAGCAATGCTTTTGAGAGCATCCTGAGAACAGGAATAGAGTGGATCCTCATAAAGGACCACCCCTGGAAGTGAAGCCGCATAGTCTCTGACTGCCTTGACATCCACTACGCCGGCAATATTCACACCACAGTGACACACAAAGATGCCTATCCTGGGCTCCTGCTCTTCAAGGGCCTTGTTCTCTTCCGGATAGGTTATGCTGACGGTCTTGGAATTTCTCGCCTCTGCCAAGAGTTCTGAGGCAATAGCTGCCACTCCAGAGGCTTGGGTCACGCTTTCGGGTATGTCTTTTGGCCCCTGAAATGCCCCTGCCACGAAGACCCCATCCCTACTGGTGGAAAGGGGGGCATCCACCCGGGTACTACAGAAATTATAGTGATTGAGCTCTATATCAGCTATCTCTGATAGGATCTGTGCGTCTTCGGGCGATTCAAGGCCCACGGAAAGGACCACCATGTCGAATATACCGGAATGGTGATTGCCGTCATCGCTGGTCCATGTCAGGGCAAGGCGTCCATCCACCTGATCCACCCTTGGGACCCTGGCACGTATGACGTTTATACCGTATTTTTCCTGGGCTCGCCTCCTCGCCTCGTCAAAGCCCTTGCCCATGGTCCTTACATCCATGAAGAATATGGACACATCCAGATCGGGTTCGTGTTCCTTGGCGACAGAGGCCTCCTTTATGGCATACATACAACACACAGAGGAACAATATCCATTGCCACAAGTCTCATCCCTGGATCCTATGCATTGCAAGAATGCAATCTTTTTCGGCGTCTTGTTGTCCGATGGCCTGACGATATGCCCTTCAGTGGGACCAGAGGCGCAGGTGAGACGTTCGAATTCAAAGGCTGTAACCACGTCTGGATATTTGCCATAGCCATATTTTTCAAGGACTGCAGCATCCACCCTGCCAAAGCCAGGGGTTAAGACTACAGCCCCCACCTCGAGCTCCAATCTCTTCGGTTTCTGGCTGAAATCGATAGCACCCGCAGTACAAGTCTGTGCACACAGATTACATGTCTCGAAATTGACCCTGAGACAGGCCTTTGCATCTATATAATAACTGGATGGGATTGCCTGGGCATAGTCTATATGGGGCGCACGGGTTATCTCCAAGCGCTCGTTGTAGGTATCTACCACAGGCCGTGGACAATACATGGTACACATCCCGCAAGCCGTACACAGGTCCTCGTTTATATAGCGAGGCTCCTGAAATACCTTTGCAGTAAACTGTCCGGGCTTACCCTCCAGCCCTTCCAACCTGGCGTTTGTGAGGATTTCTATGTTTGGAGACCGACCGGCCTCTACCAGCTTTGGCGCCAGGATTCACAACGAACAGTCATTGGTTGGAAAGGTCTTGTCAAGCTGGGCCATGACTCCACCGATGGACGCCTTTTTTTCCACCAGGTAGACATAGTAGCCCAGATCGGCAAGGTCCAGTGCGGCCTGCACTCCAGCCACACCACCACCGAGGACCATTATTGAACCGCTCTTAGCCATTCTTGCCACTCCGCATTGTTGATATTAGGTGTCCACACATGGACACCAGTTCTAATTCCCTGTAATCGAACAAAAAAACATCAGGCCACACAGGATCAGTGTCCCCCTGGGGAACATCCCATACCAGGGATACCCGAACCCAGTTCCCGTCTCATGGCCATGTCGAACAAGACACGCTCCTTTTTCTTGTCCAATCCCAAGGCCTTCCTCTTCTCATCGATCTTGTCAATCATCTTGTTGGCAAATTCATTTGCCCCTTGGGCAACATCCCAGGACCCGCCATACAGTTCTCCCATCTCTTTGAAGCAGAAATCCGTAACCACCTTGGAACCTGTGGTTGGGAAACTCGGACCAAATACGACGTAGGTCCCGCTCGACACGAAATATTGTCCAATGGATACGGCCTTTTCGCTCATCCACTGGGGTGCACAACCAACAACTGGAAGCTCATAGATGTCATGTCCCAAGCCACCCGTATGGACCATCTCGGTAGTAGCTATGAGAAGTCTGCTGTTGTCCACACAGGAGCCCATGTGCAGTACTGGCGGACATCCCACTGCCTCGAGCACCTCTCTCAGGCCGTCTCCAGCCATGTCCATGGCCTCTGGAGAAAGAAGCCCCGATCTCCCCATACCAGTTGCAGCACATCCTGTCACCAAGACCAAGACATTGTTTGCAATAAGCTCCTTGGCAAGCTCCACATGGACCTCGTCCATGACCCTATAGTTATCGCATCCGACTATGGCGGCTACTCCCCTGATCCTACCGTTGACTATATTGTCATTCAGAGGCTTATAAGAAGCCCTGAAGCGTCCACCAAGGATGTAATTTATGGTCTCGTGACTGAAGCCTGCTACCACGTCCATCTCATGGGCAGGGATGAAGTGCTTTCCCCTTTCTGGGAATTTGGCTATGGCCCTTCTCAGAATGTCCTTGGCCACATCCATTGCATTATGCTCTTCGAATGGGATATGCGTGGCCCCTGTGATCTTCGCCTTGTCCGAGGTAGTAAAAAGAGCAGTGTGGTAGTTGCTCGATACTGGTGATACCCCTTGCATGATACATTGGACGTCTACCACCATGGCCTCGACAGCGCCCGTTGCCAGTACTACCTCCTGTTGAACAAAGCTGCCAGCTATGGGCAAACCCCTCCTCATGAGGATCTCGTTACCAGTACAACATACGCCAGCCAGGTTCACACCTTTGGCCCCCACTTTCCTACACTCGCTGACTATATCAGGGTCGTTTGCAGCCATGGCCAGAGCCTCTGCCAGAACAGGTTCATGACCATGAACAGTCACATTGACCTCTTCCTTCTTGAGTACCCCTATATTTACCCTGCTCCTTATGGGCACTGGAGTGCCGAACATGATATCCGACAACTCGGTGGCTATCATGGAGGCACCCCATCCATCTGCCAGGGCACAACGGGCTGCCTGTTGGAGTATGTGCTCATAGTGCTGATCCACACCCATGTGGGTTCGATGCATCATCTCCACGACCTCCCTATCTATACCCCTGGGGGCAACACCAAGTTTTTCCCACAATTCCTGCCTTGGCTTGGGAGCGCGTTTCACAAAGGTCAATACCCCTTCCTGCTGACCAAACTCGGATAGCATCCTCTCACCAACTTCAATGGCAAGATCTGTCTTGGATTTTTCCCCGGCATCTATGCCAAGACGAAGGGCTGTCTGCCTGAGTTTTTCTTCGTCTTTGATCTCATATGGGGTCTCACCCTTGGCAGTCGCCAGAAATGCCAGGGCCACCCCACGGCCATGATCCATATGGGCAGCAGCCCCACCTGCTACTATCCTTGCAAAATTCCTGGCCGCCACTGTAGCAGCATCTGCCCCACAGACCCCCATCATAGAATCCACCCCTTCTATGATCTGGCATGGTCCCATGTTGCAGTTCCTACAACAAGTTCCGCCCTTCCCAAAGAGACAAGGCTCTATGCTCCTGTCCTGCACCCTGTGGGCAGCCGTAACGACACCCTGGGCACATGAGTTACACAGGACCTCCCGGTTTGCCTCACACTGGATGCTGGGGCATCCGCCATTGCCCTTTTCAAATCTCTTGCTGGTATCCATCAGTACGAATCTCCTTTATACAAGGCCGGCAAACTGCTTTGCAGCCTGGACAGTGTTTTTCATGAGCATGGTAATGGTCATGGGCCCTACGCCACCAGGTACAGGAGTTATGGCTGCTGCCTTTTCTTTTATGCCCTCAAAATCCACATCACCACATAGAATGGCTTTGCCCTCAGGGGTCTTCCCAATCCTGTTGACCCCCACGTCAATCACCACAACACCCTCTTTCACCATGTCTGCCGTTATGACCTTGGGCCTGCCTGCAGCAACTATCAAGATGTCAGCCCGTCTGGTATGAAACGCCACGTCCTTGGTCCTGGTATGACAGATGGTAACGGTTGCATTTCCGCCTTCCCTTTTCTGGAGCATGAGGTTCGCAATGGGCTTCCCCACGATATTGCTCCTGCCCACTACCACGACTTCGGCACCACTGGTTTCCGTCCCCGAACGTATGAGCATCTCCAGAATGCCATGAGGCGTACATGGCAAAAAGCACTGTTCCCCTATGACCATCTTCCCCACGTTGACAGGGTGAAAGCCATCTACATCCTTGTCTGGAGATATGGCGTAAAGCACCTCGCTTTCGTTGATATGCTTTGGAAGGGGGAGTTGGACGAGGATCCCGTGAATACTCTCATCCTCGTTATATTTCTTTATGAGGCCCAAAAGGTCGTCTTCTGAAATGTCATCAGGCTGATTGTCCTGTATGGAATGAAACCCCAGGTCGTGGGCCGTCCTCTGTTTAGCAGTCACATAGGAGACGGAAGCCGGATTTTCCCCAACCAGGATGGTGACAAGGCCAGGGGTCACCCCGTGGTTATCCTTCAGTTCCTGGACTTCCTTTTTAAGTTCTTCCCTGATCTGCTTTGCTATCTCTGTGCCGCTGATAATCTTTGCCGACATGGTTCCTCCCAGACTTTTTTCACATCATTTTTAAAAGACTATACTTATCAGCAAATAACAAGCCAACCTGGACAAATTTTGTCCACCCCTACTAATGCCTATGCAATAGACTGAAATCAATACATTTTTAGACAATTCCAGGTGTTACTAACCCAAAAAACATAGCAACACCAAGTAGAGGGGTATTATTTCTCCAGGCATGAGACCTTTTTCCCCACAAAAAAGGCCGCTGAGACATAATTATCAGCGGCCTTATAATATGCATCAACATAAAGCAACTTTTTCTAAAACAGCCCCTTCACCTTACCTGTTGCAGTGTCCACGTCTATCCTGCGATACGCTGGATCTGAACCAGTACCAGGCATCAGGCTTATGGCCCCTGCCACAGGTACGACAAAGCCAGCGCCTTTGTATGTCAGGATATCGCGTACATGGAGTTTCCATCCCTTGGGTACACCCTTGAGGTTTGGATTGTCGGAAAGGCTCAGGTGGGTCTTTACCATACATGTACCAAGTTTTGACAGTTCGGGATCTTTCTCCATCGCCTTTGCCTTTGCCTCTGCCTCAGGGGTATAAGTGACCCCGTCTCCACCATACACCTCTTTGGTAATGAGCTCTATCCTCTGACGAAGCGGCATGTCGAGATCGTATAGAAAGCGGAAATCATTCTCTTCGTTACATGCGTCAATGACTGCATCTGCAAATTCCAGGGCGCCTTCACCTCCCTTCAGCCAGTGCTCTGACACTGCAACACGTGCCCCAGCCTGTTCACAGAGACGACGACAAGCTGCAATCTCGTCCTTGGTATCGGTATAAAAGGCGTTTATACACACTACAGGATTGATACCTGCCTTCTTGACCGTCTCTATGTGGTGCAGCAGGTTGGCCGTTCCCTTTTCCACCCAGTCCACATGCTCTTCATTGTACTCTGGCGGCATTGGCCTGCCCGGTCTTGGAATCGGGGCTCCACCATGACACTTCAGGGCCCTTATCGTGGCCACTACCACTGCGCAATTGGGCTTGAGACCACTGAAACGGCATTTCAGGTTCCAGAATTTCTCAAACCCTATATCAGCACCGAATCCGCTCTCTGTTACGAGATAGTCTCCGAGTTTGAGCCCTATCTTGTCGGCGATCACTGAGGATTGACCTATGGCTATGTTGGCAAAAGGACCTGCATGGATGAGACAGGGCTGGCCTTCAACAGTCTGCATGAGATTGGGATTGACCGCCTCCACCATCCAGGCAGTCATCGCACCCGCTACCTCGAGGTCTTCTGTGGTTATGGGCTTTCCCGTGCGATCATAGGCTACCACGATGCGGCCGATCCTTTCTCTCAAGTCCTTGAGATCGTTTGCGATAGCCAAAATGGCCATTATCTCCGAACTCACAGCGATATTAAAGCCGCTCTGCATGGTCATACCATCCATGCGACCGCCAAGCCCTATGGTTATGTTTCTCAAGGCCTGGGCACAAAAGTCGATTATCCAACGAAACTCGACACTCTTTGGATGTACGTTCAATCTCTTCAGATTCCTCAAGGCAAGCTGCTCGTCGGTATAGTTGGATTCGTGCTGCATCCTGGCCGTAAGGGCGACCATCCCCAAGTTATGGGCATTCATTATGGCATTGATGTCTCCGGTGAGGCCGAGAGAGAACTTTGATAGGGGTATCACCTGGGCTAGTCCTCCCCCTGCAGCACTCCCTTTTATATTGAAGGTCGGCCCACCTGAAGGCTGGCGCAGAGCACCCACCACATTCTTTCCCCTCTTGCCAAGCCCCTCCATCAACCCAACGGCACAAGTACTCTTGCCTTCTCCAAGGGGGGTGGGGGTTATGGCTGTGACATCGATATACTTGCCATCGGATTTGTCTTTGAGCCTTTCCAAGGCCCTTGCGTAATCTATCTTTGCCACGTAGTGGCCATAGGGAAGCAGCTCTTCCTTCTCGAGGGCGAGTTCTTCGCCAAGTTGATAGACCGTTTTCATGGTCTCTTCTGCTGCTTCAGCTATCTGCCAATCTTTCATTTTAGTGGGATCCAGTTTCATCTCCTACTCCTCCTGCATTTTTTTCTGGACGCAGCCAAGGGGCTAAACATAACAAGGCTACCTGGTAAAGGACGGGCTTGAAATTAAGACTACCGTGATTAATCTCAATATAGGAGTGACTTCCAATTATAAATGCAACTCCATGCCCGACAGCGGTGTCAAAAGTGTTAACTTGAAACCAAGGTGCTTGTCAATCCCTTGAGGAGGATAACTTTGATCCTTGAAATAGACCCACATAGGCCAAATCCCAGAAAATTGGCAAGGATTGCCCAGGCCCTGAAGGATGGCGAGGTGATAATCTATCCCACAGATACCTGCTATGGTATGGGGGCTGACATCTTCAACAAAAAGGCATTGAAGAAGATCTACCAGATAAAGGGCATCCCCAAGAACAGGCCGTTCAGTTTTGTGTGCGCCGACCTCAGCGACATAAGTAGATACGCCAGGGTAACCGACTTTGCATACAGGATATTGAAAAGATATCTGCCCGGCCCCTATACCTTCATATTGGAAGGCTCAAAACAGGTCCCGAAGATGATGCTCACAAAGAGGAAGACAGCAGGTATCAGGATACCTGACCATCCAGTCTGCCTGGAGATCGTAAAATTTCTGGGTAATCCCATTATTAGCACGACGGCCTCGATAGGGAACGAGACCTTTGCAGATCCAAGGCAGATGAGCAAAAGATTTGGTAAACAAGTGGCCATCGTCGTGGACTGTGGCCTGATAGTGCCTGAGCCATCAAGTGTCATCTCCCTGGTTAACGACGAGCCCACAGTGCTGAGAAGGGGGAAAGGAAGCTGTGAGGACTTTGAATAGAAAGGCCCGATATCCATCGGGCCCATTGTCAGTCTTTGTTGCTCTCAGCACCAATCCATAGCAGAGTTACCTTCCTCCATGCCCCCTGCCGTGGCCACGACTATCCGTCAAGGTATGGAGAAATGCAACGATGTCATCTATTTCTTGCTCGGACAAGCCCATGTTGCCTACATCATGATCAAGGTTTTCCTCGACCTCAGGGGCTGGCCAACTGCCATTATCCCTAGAATTATGGAAACTGACCATCTCCCTCAGGCTTGAGAAATAACCATTGTGACCATAGGGTGCAGTCAGGGCTATATTTCTCAATGTAGGGACCTTGAACTTGCCGTACTGGGCCTGATAATTGGCATCTCCAATTATTGGAGAGGAACTTTCATAGTCCTTTTCGAGGAATCCCCCCAGACCCAAATCTTTTCCCTTGTCGGCAAGGAGAGGATTGGGTGGCAAACCGATATTGTGATAGGAGTAGTCGGTGAACAAGGCGGGACTTCCACCAGGGCCAGGATCAGCGGAATGACACTTGGAGCAGTTTGCCTTGAAGAGCTCAAACCCCCTCAACTCCTGGCCATTGAGATCTCCTGCATCAAAGCGAGAGCTGAATTTCTGTACCCATCTGGAGCGTTCGAAGGCGGCAATGGCCCTGGCGAAATCGTCATAGGCCTCGTCCACATCGTTCAACGAGTCGGGTCCAAACACCTGGAGAAACAGGCCTACATATGGAGCATGCCTGATAACCTCCACCACTGCCTCCTTGCTGGGCATATTCATCTCTACTGGATTGAGGGGAGGGCCCTGGGCCTGCTCAGCGAGAGGATCGCCCAGAATCCAGCCAGTTGCCCTACCATCCCAGAACATACCTCCGACATAGCCACCTTTCTGGGTATCAAAGTGGAGTTTTGGACTATAGCCGGCATAGGCGGCAGTGGGAGAATTACGATCCCCAGTACTCACCCCGTCATCTCCTATGGAGACCACGGAGTTGTCCGGGTCTGCCACATTGGCCGGATCCACATAGGCCAATCTCTTGTCATGACAGGTATTGCAGGACTGAGTCGCATTTCTCGAGTAATTTGGGTCCATGAACATCCTCTTGCCCAACCTTTCCATCTTGGTGAGAGGAGCGGCTAAGGCTGCGGTATTGATTAAAAATAGGGTCGATACACAAAAAGACAGTAGTACTAAGGTTCTTTTGATAATCATAAGTTCTCCTGATTTCTTGATTTGTAGTCTTTTGACGACAACTATACCTATGTTTTACGGGCCCGCGAAAACTATTAATTATAATTGACTAAAAGGTGTAGTTAATTAACTACATGCTATATTTTGCATATATTTAATTAAAGAATACTTAGAAAAGTTTGTCAAGATAGACTGTACCAAAATTCTCAAATCTATGTGCGCCCAATGGCACGCCTACCATTTTTTGTTAATCTTTTAAGAAGGAAACGAATGAAAGACTATCTAAGCCCAGATTATGCACTTCAAGCGCGTAAGAAAAGTAATCCTTTGAATGATTGCATGGCCAGAATGTATCTGATACCATTGTATTTTCAGTCTAAAGTAATGATAAACCTTCAGGGATTTTAAGCCACAAGGGCTCGAAGGCTTCCCGAATCTGCTTTATTGTCGGGTAGTTGAAATAGCAATACCCTCCTCACGTCTTCGGCAGATCTGTTAGTTGCACAATCCGGGTCAATTGTTTGGGGAAAAATTTTGGCAGGTCTTTCTCAGTTTCTTACCAGGACGAAAAACTATTCGATATCTCTTGGGATAATATGTTTTCTTCCCATTTTTTGGGTTGATAAATTCTCTCTCCTTTTGGGGACGCACAACAAAACTACCAAAGCCTCTTATCTCTATCCTATTACATGCACACAGGGACTGACACATATGCTCGAATATGAGATCAAGGACATCCTTGAGATCGGAAGCGGTGTATTCCGGGAATTCGGCCTTTAATCTGCGCAGCAGATCAGCTTTTACCATATCCCCCTCCAGGTCACTCGGGAACTACATAGACAGAATTCTTCTGAACAACGAGATCTACCAAGTTGGCCAGGGTCCTAGCCCCTGACTCCTCCAATATCTCTCGCAAGGCACTTATCTTGTCTTTCTTTGGATACAGGACCTCCCACTGCCCCTCTATTCCAGCAAGTTTGGCAGCCTTATCCAGGGCCACTGAGAAATTGCCCAGTTCATCCAACAGGCCTAATTCTTTGGCCTGTTCCCCAGAAAAGATCCTACCATCTGCAAGGGCTGTCACCTTTTCCATGGAAAGATGTCTGCTCGAGGCCACTGCCTGGATAAACTGTTTGTGGATATCATCCATGACAGATTTGAGCACAGCCCGCTCCTCTGGACTGAGCTCCCTGGTGATAGAAGCCAGATCCTTCAACTTCCCACTCTTTATGACAGTAGTCTTTATACCCAACCGCTCAAGTAGCTTCTGGACATTCGGCAGCTTCATGATTACTCCGATACTTCCAGTGACTGTACCGGGATTTGCCACTATATAGCGAGCTCCCATGGCAGAATAGTATCCACCTGAGGCAGCCGTATTACCAAAAGAGGCCACAACGGGCTTTATTCTGTCGAGCCTTTTCGCCTCCTGATATATCTCCTGGGATGCCCCAACTGCCCCGCCAGGGCTGTCGATCCTGAGGACCACAGCCTTGACCTGATCGTTTTTTTTGAATTGTTTCAGGGCATCGATGACCTTTTCAGGGGTGGTGATAACTCCAAATATCTCTACCACACCTATCTTGTCGCCTGAGGACTGGGTAACCGATTCCACTCCAGCCTTCAACAAGAAGATCGTAGTGAGGACAGTAAAGAAAAAACCCATGAGGGTAAGCCCTCCAATGGTTGCAAGGACTATTACAAAGATGCTGGAGCGGCTGCCCCAGCGCGATTTATCTTCCATATGTAAACAGGATTTCTTTTACTCCTTGTCCTCGGAATTCTTCTTGTCCTTCTGGCCCAATTCCTCCTGGAGGAGAAGACCAAGGGTTGTAGGAGCAGCCTTGCTCGAGCTGTATTCAGAGAAAAATGACCTCTCTTCGTCCTCTGCCATCTTTTTGATAGAAAGCCCTATCCTTCTATCCTTTGGCGAAACGTTTATCACCATAGCAGTGATTTCATCCCCAATCTCATATTTGCCTACCGGGCTCTTGGGCCTTCCAGGAGCGATCTCTGAAACATGTATCAGACCCTCTATACCCTCTTCCAACTCTACGAATATACCAAAATCCGTAACATTTGTGATCTTACCAGAGACCCTGCTGCCAACAGGATATCTCTCAGGTGCCGACTCCCAGGGATCGGGATGAAGCTGTTTCACCCCAAGGGAAAACCTTTCCTTCTCCTTGTCTATATTGAGGACGACTGCCTGTATCTTGTCTCCCTTCTTGAACATCTCGGATGGATGCTTGATACGCTTACTCCAAGACAGGTCAGAGATATGAACAAGGCCATCTATCCCTTCTTCAATACCTATGAACAACCCGAATTCAGTAATATTTTTGACCTTGCCCTCGATCACGGTACCTTCTGGATAACGCTCCTTGACCAGATCCCAGGGATTGGGTTTCACTTGCTTGAGGCCAAGGGATATACGCCTCGCCTCAGGATCCACCTTCAAGACCATGGTCTCTACTTCGTCCCCCACACTCAGCACCTGTTTGGGATGACGAATTCTCTTGGTCCAAGACATCTCGGAGACATGGATGAGACCCTCCACTCCCTCTTCGAGTTGGACAAAGGCGCCGTATTCGGTGAGGCTCACCACCTTACCAGTCACCCTCGTTTCCTCGGGATACTTTTCCGCTGCCCTGAGCCAGGGATCTTCCGAGAGTTGCTTGATACCAAGAGCTACCTTCTCTTTTTCCCTGTCAAAAGAGAGTACCTTGACCTTGACCACATCTCCCACCTTGAAGACCTTTGAAGGATGCTCGACCCTACCCCAGGAGATATCTGTCACATGGAGAAGACCATCTATGCCGCCAAGGTCCACGAATACACCGTAGTCTGTTATATTTTTGACCACCCCTTCTCTTTCCTGACCTTCTTCAAGGGATTCCAGGGTCTCCTTCTTCTTTTCCTCCATCTCCTTTTCCAGGAGCTCCCTTCTGGAGACGACCACATTCTCCCTCTTCCTGTTATAATCGAGGATGGAACACATGAACTTTTGGCCGATCATGTTATCCAGATTTGGATGTGGACGAACGTCAATCTGAGAATAGGGCAAAAAGGCCTTTATACCACCAATGCTCTCTCCGATCCTTACGGTAAGCCCGCCTTTCACCTTGGAGACAGTGGTTACCTCTATTGGCTCTTTTGCCTCATAGGCTTTGATCACCTCATCCCAGACCTTTCTTCTGATAGCCCTGGAATAGGACAGCCTGAGACTACCATCCTCTGGATTCCAACGTTCAAGCAAGACCTCTATCACATCTCCAGGCTTGACATTGAGATTCCCATCTCCATTGACAAATTCTCTGGATGGAATCAGACCCTCGGATTTATACCCTATATCAACCATGACGTAGTCATTTTGAACACTGACCACGGTACCTTCTATGATTTCACCTTCCTGGAAAGAGCGAAGGCTCTGTTCAAAAAGCTCTTCGAATTGGCTCATGTCTGATGCCTCTTCATCCTCTGGAGAGACATCAGAAGCCTGCTCGTTTTCTACGATAGCAGAAGTCGTATCTTCTGCAGGAGCAGGTGTTTCTGCAGCCTTTGTCTCGGCTGTGTCCGCGGCTGACGCGGTGTTTGAAATGTTCTCATTTACTTCGGTTACCTTTTCCATTTACGAAAGACCCCCTACAAAACGTTAAATTCGCTTTTATAACAGGATATGGAGCAAAGTTCAATGAACAAATTGAAAACATCATACATGCAGAAAACCCCTCACAGAAAGAAAAAAGAGAAAAAAGCCAATCGACAATCAAACCAGATTCAATTAAAGTCTCCAACCCAGTGTCATTGTAACTTTTATCATTAAGGAAATAAAAATGAATCCCCGTCATACTGACAATACATACCAAGACAAACAAATGGATCGTGAATTTATACAGACACTTAGAGAAGGCATAGACATTGTACGAATGGTCTTCTTCATCCGGATGCGTGACCATCTCATGGGGAATCACCCAGAAAGGGGCAAAAAATTTAGCCAGATGCTCGCAGGTGCCATCTTGAATGAACTGTTTGGCATCCAGAATCCAGAGAAGGAATTTGCCGCCTTCGCCTCAAAAAATGCCTCCCTAATCCAGGAGGAGTTGAGAAATGTGCCAAAAAACTTCGAGGATCTCCTCATACCCCTGACAGATGCCCTGCGCATGCATTTTCTATGCAACCACCAAGATGGCATGCCGGATTACAGCCTGGCAGTACTTGCAAAGGCAAAGGACTATGGCATCCTGCTGGAAGAGCGAAACGCCCCTCTCCCCAAAGGATTCATGGAGATGGTCTACAGGGTGGGAAAGGCGTACGGCCTTGTGGTAGAACAAACACCATCTGCCAAGCCCAGCTGAGCTCCATGCCTTGATCTTGCACCGAGTTGCCGTCTGTCCTCTGTCTGGGCCCTTCCCAGGGGCTCTTCTCTATTGTCCAGGCAATACTATTTTTGAAGGCTCGACATCAACCCTTGGTTGCTTTGTCCCCATTTCCGTTGGACTTTCTCCAGCAGCATACCCTCATGGGGGGTATATTCAGAAATTCGAGCATGATCTCGCCCTCTCCCATTACTGGTTTACACAGGGATATGACCCGACTGCTCAATTGATATGCCACAAAACGCCCCCCTGGAGCCAATACGTCGAAGATAGATCTTATTATCTTGGAACCGCAACTTTCACTCATGGTGGAAAAGGGGATGCCGGATATGACTGCATCCGGGGCTCCAAGCCCGTACCGATCGATTATCTGTCCAAGTTCCCTTGCATCTCCGAGATGGGCGATTAGACGCTCATCTCTTATATTTTTGATAAATGCATGAAAATTTGGATTGATCTCTATACTCAAGAGCCTAAAGTCCTGCCCAGCAGCCTCGAGCACTGCCTTTGTAATCCCTCCAATGCCTGGGCCAAGCTCAACGATGAATCTGGCAGAGTTAACCTTGGCCGTATCCACCACCCTTTTCTCCAGAAATCGCGAACTCGGTATCACAGAGCCAATCTGAAGGGGATGCTTTAGAAATTCCTGAAAGAAAAAGGTTCGTCCATTCATCTGTCTCATAATCTATCTTGGGTCGTTTTTTTATTTTTTTGCACAAAACAGCCACTATTACCCAAAGGGGAAACAACCTCGAAGTCTCCATCCTTTGTCCTGCTGTTGGGGTTCAGATAATTGACATGTATTTTTACATGCCTTTATAAAGGATTTGAGAATGACTGAAAAGTCATTTTTGCTTGAAAACCCCAAGTTATTGCCTTGTTATTTGTTAAAAAGGGACATAAGTAGGTGAAAAAAAGTGCAATATCCCATTCTCAAAAAAACGGTTTTGGGGGCCGAGATCTTCTCTTGGCCGATCTCGACACCTCAAGATGGCCAAGAATTATCGAAACCAAGACGCAAACAAATACTTATTCCAGGGCAAGAAGCTGCTGTTCTATCCTCTTTATCTCATCTCGCCGGGCTGCTGCCTCTTCGAATCTCAACTGTTTTGAAAGCTCGAACATCTCCTTTTCAAGCCTCGCCCTGAGAGCTTTCAATTCCTCTTTGGAGCATGTTTCCCCATATATTGGGCCGGATTCACGTATCTCTCCTCCCCAGCCCACGTCTTCCTGATAAATCCTGGTCAATGCATCCGAGGTATCCTTTTTTATGGACTGGGGGGTTATGCCATGACTGGCGTTGTAGGACTCTTGAATAGCGCGTCTTCTTTCAGTCTCAGACATGGCCCTTTTCATGGAGCCTGTCACATTGTCCGCATAGAGGACGACAAGGCCATCCACATTCCTTGCCGCACGCCCAGCTGTCTGGATGAGAGATCTCTCCGACCTCAAAAAGCCCTCTTTGTCTGCATCCAATACGGCCACAAGACACACCTCCGGCATGTCTAACCCCTCCCTCAAGAGGTTTATGCCCACAAGGACATCGAAGTCCCCCTGCCTCAAGCCCTGGATCAACTTTGTGCGCTCCACTGTCTTTATGTCAGAGTGGAGATATTCCACCTTCACTCCAGCCGCCTTGTAATATTCTGTCAGTTCCTCGGCCATTGTCTTGGTAAGAGTCGTGACAAGCACCTTGCCGCCTTTTGCCACCACTTCTCTTATTTCGCCCAACAGGTCATCCACCTGGTTTTGAGCTGAACGCACCTCCATCCTTGGGTCCATGAGACCAGTAGGCCGAATGATCTGCTCTGCCACAGCCCCATCCGAGACCTCGAGTTCATAGGGCCCTGGGGTGGCAGAAACATATATCAACTGGCCAGTGGCCTCCAGGAATTCATCGAATCTCAAGGGCCTATTGTCCAGGGCCGAGGGAAGACGAAAACCAAACTCCACAAGCGTCTCCTTACGAGAGCGATCTCCTGCATACATTCCCCTTATCTGAGGAACGGTTATGTGACTCTCATCCACAAAGGTGACAAAATTGGGTGGGAAATAGTCCAAAAGGGTAGGGGGAGGCTGGCCAGGCTCTCTGCCTGACAGGTGTCTGGCATAATTTTCAATACCATGACAATAGCCGAGTTCCTGGAGCATCTCTATGTCCATGTTGGTACGTTGTTCAAGCCTTTGGGCCTCCAGTAGCCTTCCTTCTCTTTCAAAATATCGGAGTCTTTCCTCCAACTCCTCTTTTATGGCAGAGATAGCACGGTCTAGATTGCCCTGACTCGTGACATAGTGGCTTGATGGGTGCACGAGGATATGTGGTACGTCTGCCTGACGCTTGCCTGTCAGAGGGTCGAAAAGACTAAGCCTTTCCACCTCGTCACCGAATAGCTCGATACGAATGGCCATCTCTTCTTCATAGGCAGGGAATATCTCTATCACGTCACCTCTTACCCTGAACGTACCCCGCCGGAAGTCTATATCGTTCCTCTCGTAAAGCATCCCGACCAATCTGGCCAGGATCTTTCTTCTGGCCATCTCCTCTCCCTGCCTGAGATACAGGTGCATTGCCTGATATTCCTCTGGAGAGCCCAGGCCATATATGCAAGATACGCTTGCCACAATTATCACGTCTTCTCTCGTCAAGAGGGAATGGGTGGCAGAATGTCTAAGCCTGTCTATGAAATCGTTTATGGACGAATCCTTCTCGATATACGTATCAGACGAGGGGATATAGGCCTCAGGCTGATAATAGTCGTAATAGCTTACGAAGTATTCCACTGCATTTTCTGGGAAAAACGCCTTGAACTCTGAAAAAAGCTGGGCCGCCAAGGTCTTGTTGGGGGCCATTACCAATGCAGGCCTGTTGATCCGGGCTATGACATTTGCCATTGTAAATGTCTTTCCAGAACCGGTCACCCCAAGGAGGGTCTGGTGACGCATCCCTCTATTCAGCCCATTTGTGAGCTGTTCGATGACCTTTTCTTGGTCCCCACAAGGAGAGAATGTGGTATGAAGTCTGAACAAACTTGACATAGAAAGAGATTATCTGTTTTAAGAGACTTTAATTTCTCTGCTGTTTGGCATTATTATAGGGCATAGAAAAAATCCTGCTCAGGAGAAGACATGAACAAGAAGGAAGAAAACAAAAAACCTTCGAATTTTATAAGAAATATAATCCTGGAAGATATAAAATCAAACAAATACGGGGGTAAGGTCATAACGAGGTTCCCCCCTGAACCCAATGGCTATCTCCATATCGGCCATGCCAAGTCCATTGTGATGAATTTTGGCTTTGCCCTGGAATTCAATGGGAGATGTCATCTACGTTTCGATGACACCAATCCCACCAAGGAAGAACAGGAATATGTAGATGCCATAATAGAAGATGTGAGATGGCTTGGTTATGACTGGGGGGAACACCTCTATTATGCCTCAGACTATTTCGACAAGTTTTATCAATATGCAGAAAAGCTCATAAAGATAGGCAAGGCATTCGTCTGTGACCTTTCACCCGAAGAGATACGGGCCTATCGAGGTACCCTCACCGAACCAGGAAAGGAAAGCCCGTATAGGAATAGGAGTGTAGAGGAAAACCTGGATCTCTTCAGGAGGATGAAGGCAGGAGAGTTCAAGGATGGGCAGAGGGTGCTGAGGGCCAAGATAGACATGGCGTCAGGCAACCTCAACATGAGAGACCCTGTCATCTATAGGATAATGCATGTTCCCCACCACAGGACTGGAGACAAATGGTGCATATATCCCATGTATGACTTTGCCCATTGCCTGTCCGATTCCATCGAAGGCATCACCCATTCCCTATGTTCCCTGGAGTTTGAAGATCACCGCCCCCTCTATGACTGGTTCCTGGACGTCCTGGAGGTGGAATGCCACCCTCAGCAGATAGAATTCGCCAGACTCAACCTCACCTATACCATACTCAGCAAGAGGAAGCTGATACGGCTGGTAGAAGAGGGTGTAGTCTCTGGATGGGACGACCCCAGGATGCCCACGATTTCGGGCATGAGGAGGAGAGGATTGCCCCCAG